>JGI25320J50211_1000473_pt1 | contig 25551 bp, 20 predicted proteins | sample AutmiccommuBRH21_FD_50211 | JGI IMG/M metagenome (IMG submission 50211)
AAGCCGATGCCGCGACCATCGCGGGCGGCATCCCCGGCATTGATCTGATGGAAACGGCGGGAGCCGCCGTCGCCGACCGTGCCCGTGCCTTGTTCAACGGACGACCGGTGGCTGTTTTGTGCGGCCCCGGCAATAACGGCGGCGACGGCTTCGTGGCGGCGCGGCTCCTGAAGGACCAGGGGGTCGAGGTGCGACTTTACCTGCTTGGCGCGCGGGACGGATTGCGGGGCGATGCCGCCCTGGCGGCGGACCGCTGGACCGGCGCGGTGGAAGAGTTGACCGCAGGATTCGACCCGGCAGGGGCAGGGGTCATTGATGCCCTGTTCGGGGCGGGCCTCGCGCGCCCGCTCGACGGCGTCGCGGCGGCCGTGGCGGAAACCCTCAACGCGGTATCGGCGGATGTCCTGGCCGTGGATATCCCGTCGGGCGTCATGGGCGACACGGGCGCCGTTGCCGGAGTGGCCATAAAGGCCCGGGAAACGGTGACCTTCTGCCGCCGCAAGCCGGGCCATTTTCTACGTCCGGGGCGGGATTTCTGCGGCACGGTGCGGGTCGCCGACATCGGCATTCCCGAAGCCGTGGTCGCTGCCCAGGTCCCCGATACTTGGGTCAACAGCGCCGAGATCTGGTGGCCCGCCTTTCCCCATCCGGGGCCCGACGATCATAAATACACGCGGGGTCATGTCGTAATCTGGGGCTCGGGCGCCATGCCGGGCGCGCCGCGCCTGGCCGCCGACGGGGCCCGGCGGGCCGGCGCGGGGATCGTTTCCATCGCCTGCCGGCCCGAGGACACGGGGGTATTCCGCGCCGGTGCCCCCGGCGTTCTGGTCCGGCCCATGAACGACGCGGCCATGTACGGAACCTATGTCCAGGACGGCAACAAGACCCTGGTCGTCGGCCCCGGCAACGGGCCGGGGCCGGACACCCGCGCGCGGGTTCTGGCGGCGTTGGCCACGAACAAGCCGATGGTGTTGGACGCCGACGGCATGTCCGCCTTCGCGGACGACCCCGAACCCCTGATATCGGCCTTGCACGGCAACTGCGTGATCACCCCCCATGGCGGTGAATTCGCCCGTGTGTTCGCAGGCGACGGCGACCGGCTGAGCCGCGCGCGCCAGGCTGCCCGGAGATCGGGCGCGGTGGTCCTGCTGAAGGGGTTCGACACGGTCATCGCGGCCCCCGACGNCCGTGCCGTGATCAACGCCAACGGCTCGCCCCATCTGGCCACCGCGGGCACCGGCGACGTGCTGGCCGGTATCACGGCGGGGCTGCTGTCCCAGGGCATGGCACCGTTTTCCGCCGCCTGCGCGGCGGTCTGGCTGCATGCGGCGGCGGCGCAAAGCGTCGGCCATGGCCTGATCGCCGAGGATATACCGGGCCTTCTGCCGGGCATTGTCAGGACTCTTCCGGACGCCNTGGCGGGCGGTCTGCCCGGGCATATTTTCACTCACTTGCCCCTTGAACCGGCCGGTAAAAGCGAACAGGTTTAGCGGATGATATGAGCGGCCTTTGAGGGGGATTTTGATGACCGAGCATAAACCGAGCAGTTTTCTCGACAGGACACTGGCCAATCTGCGCCGGGGCTGGCAGTCCATCGCCGGCTCGTCCTATGACGAGGACGCCGCGAGCACGCGCCCCAACCTGCCCGACGAGGACGCCGGGCGCATCCTGGAACAGATGCAGGAATGCCTGGACAACAAGGGTGGCGAAGTTTCGGCGCGGACCAAGGCGGCGGCCCTCGGCCGGGTCTATCTTGCCCTGGACAAGAGCGGGCGCGAGAAGTTTCTGCGCCTCATGGCCGGCAATTTCGGCACCGACGCCACGGCCGTCGAGGCGGCCATCGGCAAGTTCCAGGCGGCGGACAGCGACGCCGCGCGCCTGAACGCCCAGATTGACATCAAAAACAGCCTGCAGGCGCCCTGGCGCCGGCTGCTGACCCAGTTCAACGCGCTGCCCGATGGGGTCAAGTTCCTGGTCGACCTGCGCGCGGAACTGCTGCCGCTCGCCAAGTCGGACGTGGGCCTGAAGGCCATGGAACATGACCTGCGGGACCTTTTGGCCAGCTGGTTCGATGTCGATTTCCTGGAATTGCGGCGGATCGCCTGGGATACGTCTTCGGCTTCGCTGTTGGAAAAGCTGATCGCCTACGAGGCCGTGCATGCCATCAAGGGCTGGGAAGATCTGAAGAACCGGCTTGATTCCGACCGCCGGTGCTATGCCTTCTTCCATCCGCGCATGCCGGACGAACCCCTGATTTTCGTCGAGGTCGCCCTGGTCCACGGCATGGCGGCCAACGTGCAGGCGCTGCTCGANACCAGCGCCCCGGCGACAGATCCGGCCGCCGCCGACACGGCNATCTTCTATTCCATCTCCAACGCTCAGAAGGGCCTTGCGGGCATCAGCTTCGGCAACTTCCTGATCAAGCGGGTGGCGCAGCAGCTGTCCCAGGAATTCCCGAACATCAAGACCTTCGCGACCCTGTCGCCGATTCCCGGCTTCCGCCAATGGCTCAACGAACTTTTGGCAGAGGGCGAGCCCAAATTGTTCTCGGCCGAGGAACGCAAGGCGCTGAACGCGGCCACNGGCCGCAAGGGCGGGGCCAAGGGGTCGCTGATTTCGGTTCTCGATACTCCGGCCTGGATCAAGGACGACGTCATGGCCGCCGCCCTGCAAGGGCCGCTAACACGCTTGGCGGCGCGCTACCTGGCCAAGGAAAAGGGCCGGGGTGGGCGCGCGCGCGACCCGGTGGCCCATTTCCACCTGTCCAACGGGGCGCGGCTAGAACGCCTCAACTGGCTCGGCGATACCTCGGACAAGGGGCTGGCCCAGTCGGCGGGACTGATGGTCAACTACCTCTATGACCTGGGCCGGATCGAAGGCAACCACGAGGCCTATACCTCGGCCGGCAGCGTCGATATGTCCTCGGGCGTGAAGGCGCACCTGCGGGGGTGAGCCCGCAGGGCGCCGGTGCGGGGCCGATTTCCCGGTTGTAATCGCGGTCAGAATGGATAAAGTCGCGCCGCTCGCTGGTCGGGCATCCCGGCGGCGTCGGCGGGCGTGGCGGAATTGGTAGACGCGTCAGGTTTAGGTCCTGGTGGCCTTTGGCCGTGGGGGTTCAAGTCCCTCCGCCCGCACCATCCTCCAAAATGGCGAGGTGGCGCCCTCGGCTTCGGGGGCGGGATTGTTCCGACCAGCCGTTTATCGTTGCCGGGTCCGGGGCGGCGGCCTATATATCCGCCCGGGAGTTGAGGGCTTAATCCTAGTGTGTTTTACAGGCGGCGCCGATTTGGGCGCTTCGCCGCAGATTTCCGAAACGGGAGTTCCATGCAAGTCGTCGAGACAAAATCCGAAGGCCTGAGCCGCGAGATGAAAGTCACCGTGGCCGCCAAGGACATTGAAGAGAAAATCAACCTGCGTCTTCAGGAAGTCGCACAATCCGCCTCGCTGCCCGGTTTCCGGCCCGGCAAGGTGCCCGTGGGCCTGCTGCGCAAGCGCTTCGGCCCGTCGATCCTGGGCGAGATCCTGGACCAGGCGGTGAACGATTCCTCCGCCCAGGCGCTGGCCGAGAAGGGNATCCGTGCCGCGACCCAGCCGCAGGTCGAGATCACCTCGTTCGATGAGGGCAAGGACCTGGAATACACGCTGGCCGTGGACATTCTGCCCGAGATCACGCCGATGGATTTTTCCAAGCTGAAGCTTGAGAAACTGGTCCTGAAACCGGATGAGAAGCAGGTCGAGGAAACCCTCGAGAATCTGGCCAACGCCCATAAGACGTCCGAGCCGATCGCCGCCAAGCGCAAGACCAAGTCGGGCGATGTCTGCGTCATCGACTTCGTGGGCAAGCTGGACGGCGTCGAGTTCGCCGGCGGCAAGGCCGATGGATATCACCTGGAACTGGGCTCCGGCTCGTTCATTCCGGGCTTCGAGGAACAGCTGATCGGCGTCGACGTCGGCGCCGATGTCGAGGTCAAGGTCAATTTCCCCGCCGAATACGCGGCCAAGGACCTGGCCGGCAAGGAAGCCGTGTTCGACGTCAAGGTCCACGAAATCCGCGAGGCCAAGCCNGCGCCGATCGACGACGAACTGGCCAAGAAGGCCGGCCTGGAAAGCCTGGACGCCCTGAAGGACCGCATCGTCGAGGGCCAGCGCCGCGAATTCGATCAGATGGCGCGCATGCAGGTGAAGCGCGTGCTGTTGGACCAGCTGGCCGACAACCATGACTTCGACATGCCGCCCAAGATGGTGGAGATGGAGTTCGACAACATCTGGGCCCAGTTCGAGGAACAGCGTAAGCAGGAACACGCCCACGAACACGATCATGACCANGATCANGACCATGATCACGACCATGCCCACGATCACGACGACATGTCCGACGAGGAGCATAAGGCCGAGTTCCGCGACATCGCCGAACGGCGGGTCAAGCTGGGCCTGTTGCTGTCCGAGGTCGGCCGCGCCAACGCCATCCAGGTGTCACCGGAAGACGTCAACCGCGCCATGATCCAGGAAGCCCAGAAATATCCGGGCCAGGAACAGCAGGTGCTGGAATTCTTCCGTTCCAACCCCCAGGCGCAGGAGCAGATCAAGGCCCCCGTGTTCGAGGAAAAGGTCATCGACTACATCATCGAACTGGCCCAGGTGACGGAAAAACCGGCCTCCTTCGAAGACCTGATCAAGGTTCTCGAGGCTGAAGACGAGGCCCAGGACGCCAAGAAGCCTGCCGCCAAGAAGAAGGCCGCCCCGAAGAAGGCCGCGGCCAAGGACGACGCNGCCGACGGCAAGGAGCCGGCCAAGAAGAAGCCCGCGGCAAAGAAGCCGGCGGCGAAAAAGGAGTAGCGGCGGCGGAACCGGGGCGCTATCAGAGCACAGGCGGCCCGCCTTCCCCGGACCCGTCATCCCGAGCAGCACGTATCATAAGGACCGCGGCATGACCGATCCCCACGACATCTACATGAATACCCTGGTGCCCATGGTCGTCGAGACCACCAACCGGGGTGAGCGCGCCTACGACATCTATTCGCGGCTGTTGAAGGAGCGCATCATCTTCCTGACGGGTGGGGTCGAGGATCATGTTTCGAGCCTGGTCTGCGCGCAGCTGCTGTTCCTGGAATCGGAAAACCCGTCCAAGGACATTTCGTTCTACATCAATTCGCCGGGCGGAATTGTGACCTCGGGCCTCGCGATCTACGACACGATTCGCTACATCAAGCCGGATGTGTCGACGGTCTGCATCGGTCAGGCGGCGTCCATGGGCTCGCTTCTGCTGGCCGCGGGTGCCCCCGGAAAGCGCTACTCACTGCCCAATTCGCGGATCATGGTTCACCAGCCCTCGGGCGGTTTCCAGGGGCAGGCCTCGGACATCGAAATCCATGCCCGCGAGATCATCGCACTGCGCAAACGGCTCAACGAGATCTATGTCGAGCACACGGGCCAATCGATGGAAACCATTGAAAACGCGATGGAGCGTGACAAATTCATGACTCCGGAAGATGCCAAGGCATTCGGTTTGATCGACGAAGTCGTCGCCAGCCGTCCGGCCACCGGCGACGACGACGGCGGCAAGTCGGGCAAGCGCTGAGCCAGGGCATCCGCTTCAACGGCCGCTCCCGGGTCTTGGGCGGCGGCGCAAACACTACGGGACGTCTCTCCGCCGCTACGTCTTTTGGCATAGCTCCATGGGCGTGATTGTGATTGAGTGTTGCACAAGGGTCCGGCTAACATGGTCTTGATCCGGGAGGCGGCGCGGGACCAACAGGATAAACAATGACGAAAACCACCGGCAGCGACTCCAAGAACACCCTTTACTGCTCGTTCTGCGGCAAAAGTCAGCACGAGGTGCGCAAGCTGATCGCGGGTCCGACCGTGTTCATCTGCGACGAATGCGTCGAACTGTGCATGGACATCATCCGCGAAGAGCACAAGACGAACCTGGTCAAATCGGGCGACGGCGTGCCGACGCCGATGGACATCTGCGCTGTCCTCGACGATTACGTGATCGGCCAGAGCAACGCCAAGCGCGTGCTCTCCGTCGCCGTGCACAACCACTACAAACGCCTGAACCACGGCGCCAAGAACAACGACGTGGAACTGGCCAAATCCAACATCCTGCTGGTCGGNCCGACCGGTTGCGGCAAGACCCTGTTGGCGCAGACCCTGGCGCGCATCCTGGATGTGCCCTTCACCATGGCCGACGCGACGACCCTGACCGAAGCCGGCTATGTCGGCGAAGACGTCGAAAACATCATTCTCAAGCTGCTGCAGTCCGCCGACTACAACGTCGAGCGTGCACAGCGCGGCATCGTCTACATCGATGAAGTCGATAAGATCAGCCGTAAGTCCGACAATCCGTCGATCACCCGCGACGTTTCGGGCGAGGGTGTACAGCAGGCGCTGCTGAAGATCATGGAAGGCACGGTCGCCAGCGTGCCGCCACAGGGCGGGCGCAAGCATCCGCAGCAGGAGTTCCTGCAGGTCGACACCACCAACATCCTGTTCATTTGCGGCGGCGCCTTCGCCGGGTTGGACAAGATCATTTCCGCCCGCGGCAAGGGGTCCAGCATCGGCTTCGGCGCCGACGTGCGCGCNCCCGAGGAACGCCAGACCGGCGAAATCCTGCGCGAGGTCGAGCCCGAGGACCTGTTGAAGTTCGGCCTGATNCCCGAGTTCGTCGGCCGCCTGCCGGTGGTCGCGACGCTGGAGGATCTGGACGAAGACGCCCTGGTGGAAATCCTGACCAAACCGAAGAACGCCCTGGTCAAGCAGTACCAGCGCCTGTTCGAGATGGAAGACACCAAGCTGACGTTCACCGACGCCGCCCTCCGCTCCATCGCCGTCAAGGCCGTCGAGCGCAAGACCGGCGCGCGTGGCCTGCGTTCGATCATGGAAAACATTCTCCTCGACACCATGTTCGACCTTCCCGGCATGGAAGGTGTGGAAGAGGTCGTCATCAATGGAGAGGTGGTGGAAGAAAGTGCCAATCCGCTGTTCATCTATGGCGAAAAGGCCGAAGAAGTGGAAACCAGCGCGTAATTTGCGCCTTTCCAAGGTTATCCACGGTCTGGGCTTGCGCCGCAGCGTTCCATCCCCCACCTTTGTTGTGAAGCAATGCCAACCCACCGTTGCCCCTGTGGCGCGGTCTTCCNGTGTTGAGGCCAGATGTTCCCAGGTATGAAGTCCCAGCAGTTCCCCGTCCTGCCGTTGCGCGACATCGTCGTGTTCCCGCACATGATCGTGCCGCTGTTCGTCGGNCGCGACAAATCGGTGCGGGCCCTCGAAGACGTCATGCAGGACGACAAGCAGATTCTGCTAGTGGCGCAGAAGAACGCGGCTCAGGACGATCCGACGGCCGACGATATCTACACCGTTGGCACGGTATCGACGGTGCTGCAGCTTCTCAAGCTGCCGGACGGCACGGTGAAGGTGCTGGTCGAAGGCGTGCAGCGTGCGAAGGTTACCGAGTTCGTCGACAATCCCTCGTTCTTCGAGGTCGAGGCCGAGCTGATCCCCGACGAGGTCGGCGACGAGAACGAGCTTGAGGCGCTGTCCCGCTCGGTCATCGGTCAGTTCGAACAGTACATCAAGTTGAACAAGAAGATTCCGCCGGAAGTTCTTGTTTCAATTAATCAAATTGACGAAGCCAACAAGCTGGCCGACACCGTTGCCTCGCATCTGGCGCTGAAGATTTCCGAAAAGCAGGAGTTGCTGGAGATCGAATCCGCGGCCGAGCGCCTGGAGCGCGTCTATTCCCACATGGAATCGGAAATCGGCGTCCTGCAGGTCGAGAAAAAGATTCGCAACCGGGTCAAACGCCAGATGGAGAAGACCCAGCGCGAGTACTATCTGAACGAGCAGTTGAAGGCCATTCAGAAGGAACTGGGCGAAACCGACGAAGGCAAGGACGAGGTCGCGGAGATCGAGGAAAAGATCGCCAAGACCCGGCTGACCAAGGAAGCCAAGGAAAAGGCCGAGGCGGAGCTGAAGAAGCTGCGCTCCATGAGCCCGATGTCCGCCGAAGCCACGGTGGTGCGCAACTACCTGGACTGGATTTTGTCCATTCCGTGGAAGAAGCGCACCCGAGTGAAGAAGGATTTGTTGAAGGCCGAGGAAGTCCTCAACAATGATCACTACGGGCTGGAAAAGGTCAAGGAACGCATCCTTGAATACCTGGCGGTCCAACATCGCACAAATAAGGTCACCGGACCGATCTTATGTCTCGTGGGCCCTCCGGGNGTGGGCAAAACGTCCCTCGGTAAATCCATCGCCAAGGCGACGGGCCGCAATTTCGTGCGCATGTCCCTGGGCGGCGTGCGCGANGAATCGGAAATCCGCGGCCACCGGCGCACCTATATCGGCTCCATGCCGGGCAAGGTCGTGCAGGGCATGAAAAAGGCCAAGTCGTCGAACCCGCTGTTCCTGCTCGACGAAGTCGACAAGATGGGCCAGGACTGGCGTGGCGACCCGGCCTCGGCGCTTTTGGAAGTGCTTGATCCGGAACAGAATTCCACCTTCAACGACCATTACCTGGAGGTCGATTACGACCTGTCGGACGTGATGTTTGTGACCACCGCCAATACCATGAACATGCCGGGGCCGTTGTTGGACCGCATGGAGATCATCCGCCTGTCCGGTTACACCGAGGACGAGAAGGTCGAGATCGCCAACCGCCACCTGCTGCCCAAGCAGGTCAAGGCGCATGGCCTGAAGAAGGGCGAATGGTCCATTTCCGATGGCGCCCTGCGTGACCTGATTCGCTATTACACGCGGGAATCCGGGGTTCGTAACCTGGAACGCGAACTGGCCAACCTGGCCCGCAAGGCGGTCAAGGAGATCATGATCGGGGCGTCCAAGACCATCAAGGTCACGTCCAAGAACCTGGAAAAGTACGGCGGTGTCCGCAAGTACCGGTTCGGCGAGATCGAAGCCGAGGACATGGTCGGCGTGGTCACCGGTCTGGCCTGGACCGAAGTCGGCGGCGAACTGCTTAACATCGAAGCCGTCATGGTTCCGGGCAAGGGCAAGATGACCATCACCGGCAAGCTCGGCGACGTCATGCAGGAGTCCATCCAGGCGGCCAAATCCTATGTGCAGTCGCGCTCGGCCTCGCTCGGCATCCTGCCGCCGCTGTTCAACAAACGCGACATCCACGTCCACGTGCCCGAAGGGGCGACGCCCAAGGACGGCCCGTCGGCCGGCGTCGGCATGGTGACTTCGATCGTGTCCGTGCTGACCGGCATTCCGGTCCGCAAAGACGTCGCCATGACCGGCGAAGTGACCCTGCGCGGGCGCGTTCTGCCGATCGGCGGGCTCAAGGAAAAGCTGCTCGCGGCGCTCCGCGGCGGGATCAAGAAAGTCCTGATTCCCAAGGATAACGAGAAGGATTTGTCGGAGATTCCCGAAAACGTGAAGCGCGGGCTGGAAATCGTGCCCGTGACGACCGTTGACGAGGTGCTTTCGCATGCTCTCGCCAGTCCGGTGACTCCGGTCGAATGGGACGAGGAAAAGGCTGAATTGGAGGCCCGTGCCCTTCGGTCGGGCAATGCCGACGACGATGATGTCGGCGGTGTGGTGACCCACTAAAACCTTCTAACTCGTTCCAGTATATAGGCTTTTCAGCGGGCCGCCGGATCATCCGGCGGCCCGTTTTCATGAAGATGGCGGAAATCCGCCCGTCCGCGGGCCCCAAGGGCATTCTTCCGAGCCCGGAACGAATGCCGGAAAATTCGTCGAAACCCGCAAAAATCTGGGGAAAACTGGGGCATGAAGATTGACGCCCCATGGGTGCGCACATACACTCTTGGCGATTCGAACGGGTGGCGAAACACCCGGTCGAGTGGGTGGCTAAACACCCAATCACGATAATAATCTATTTGTCCCAACCCGATACCTTTCAGCAAGAGGGGGCCTTTCAATTGAACAAGAATGATCTGATCGCAGCCGTTGCCAACAGCACCGGCTTGTCCAAATCCGATTCCGCGAGCGCGGTTGACAGCGTTTTCGACGCGATCGCTGGCGCTTTGAAGGGCGGAGACGAAGTCCGCCTTGTCGGTTTCGGCACCTTCAGTGTGACCAAGCGCGCCGCGACCACGGGCCGTAACCCGCGGACCGGCGAAAGCATCCAGATTCCGGCGTCCAACCAGCCCAAGTTTAAGGCTGGCAAGGGTCTGAAGGACGCGGTCAACTAAGACCGGCGTCTCAGCCACGCGTAACGCCTACAGACCGGCCGCCGAGAAATCGGCGGCCGGTTTTGTTTGATGAATTGCTTGGCCGCCGAATTTTTCGGCGGCCGGTTTTGTTTGGCGGCATATCCTGGCGGTCGAGGGTGTCGGTGGCATGGGGCAGGGGGCTTGCATGCTTGTGTCGGTCGGCCTCAGCCCTTAAATAGAGCCCTCGGCAGACGGGCGGTTAGCTCAGTTGGGAGAGCGTCTGGTTTACACCCAGAAGGTCGGGGGTTCGAACCCCTCACCGCCCACCACCCTACGCCTTCGGCTTCGGGTGGCAGGCCACGAAGTGAGCCTGCCGGACGAAGACGATTAGGTGTAGGCGTGTCCTCCGAAGCCTTGGCGCAGGCGGGCGATACCATGCCGATTTCCGCCGCCGCGAAAATACCCGCCGATGGTCCTTGACACTGCTTCCGGCGCTGGAGTACATGGTGCCCTCTTTCGCGCACCGGGGCCCATGCCCCAGGCGGAAAGACCCTTCAGAAGGGGGTGTAGCTCAGTTGGTTAGAGCGCCGGCCTGTCACGCCGGAGGCCGCGGGTTCGAGTCCCGTCACTCCCGCCATTTCCTCCAATTCCAGGTTTCTTTCGCGTCTGTCGCCGGACGTCGGTTTTTTGCGCCTGCGCGGCGATAAAACCTTTGAAATTTATCCGGTTATCGGTCACCTTCCCCCGGTAGTCACCGATATGGCCGTATTAAGTCATCGACGTGGCCGCATCGCGGCATTCCTTAGAATGCATTCGGGGGGACCAAGGCAGGAAGCCGGGGACAGGGAGTTCGGCGTGAACGATTTGCTATTGGAATATCTCCCCATCCTGATCTTCATCGGGATTGCCGTCGGCTTGGCCGGCGCGATCATGTTGGCATCCTTCGTGATCGCTCAACAAAACCCCGACGTGGAAAAGAACTCGGCCTATGAATGCGGTTTCGAAGCTTTCGACGACTCGCGCGGCCGGTTCGATGTCCGGTTCTACCTGGTGGCCATTCTGTTCATCATTTTCGACCTCGAAGTGGCCTTTCTGTTCCCCTGGGCGGTGACCCTGGGCACGATCGGCGTTTTCGGGTTCTGGTCGATGATGGTGTTTCTGTCGGTGTTGACCATCGGATTTATCTACGAGTGGCGCAAAGGCGCCCTCGAATGGGAATAGGAAAGGGAGTGACCGAATGTCCGTCGTGACGCAGCCCGGAACCGCCCCCGACCTCGGCCAGCCCCTCGGTCAGCCCCTGGGGCCCGGTGCCGAGCAGGACGAGATTCTCGCCCGCGTGACCCAGGAACTGCAGGACAAGGGCTTCGTCCTTGCCAATGTGGACAAGCTGGTCAATTGGGCGCGCACGGGATCGCTGTGGCCCATGACCTTCGGTCTGGCCTGCTGCGCGGTCGAGATGATCCACGCCTACATGAGCCGCTACGACCTGGACCGCTTCGGCGTCGTGCCGCGGCCGAGCCCGCGCCAGTCGGACGTGATGATCGTCGCCGGCACCCTGACCAACAAGATGGCCCCCGCGTTCCGCAAGGTCTACGACCAGATGGCGGAACCGCGCTATGTGATCTCCATGGGGTCCTGCGCCAACGGCGGCGGCTATTACCATTATTCCTATGCCATCGTGCGCGGCTGCGACCGCGTCGTGCCCGTCGACGTCTATGTGCCCGGCTGCCCGCCGACGGCCGAGGCGCTGGTGTACGGCATTCTCCAATTGCAGAAGAAAATCCGCCGCACCGGCGCCCTGTGGCGCTGACGCGGCCGGACGAACCGAGACCGATCATTAAAAGAACCAAGAAGACCATGGATCAGGCCCTCAAGGAACTTGCCGAACACCTCCGCGACCAGCTTGGCGACAAGCTGCTGGCTGACGAGGTGCGTCTCGGCGAACTGATGATCACCGTCAAGCGGGACAAAATCGTCGAAGTGCTGAAGTCCCTTCGCGACGATTCGAATTGCCGGTTTCATCAGTTGATGGATATCTGCGGCGTCGATTTCGCCGATGAAAGCCCGCGTTTCGAGATCGTCTACAACCTTCTGTCCATGACCCATAACACGCGCATCCGTGTCAAGCTGCGCACGGANGAGGACGACCCCGTGCCGTCCGTCGCCGGGGTGTTCTCGACCGCNAACTGGTTCGAGCGCGAAATCTGGGACATGTATGGCGTGTTCTTCTCCGATCATCCCGACCTGCGCCGTCTGCTGACCGACTACGGGTTCGAGGGCCATCCCCTGCGCAAGGACTTCCCGCTGACGGGCTATGTCGAGGTGCGCTACGACGACGAACAGAAACGCGTGGTCTACGAGCCCGTGAAGCTGACCCAGGAATTCCGCAACTTCGACTTCGAAAGCCCCTGGGAAGGCATGGAACGCGTCGTTCTGCCGGGCGACGAGAAGGCCGAGGCGGAACCGGAAACCGAGGCGTCCTGACCATGGCCGAAACCCAGATCAAGAATTTCAACCTCAACTTCGGACCGCAGCATCCGGCGGCCCACGGGGTGNTGCGCCTGGTCCTGGAAATGGACGGCGAGGTCGTGGAACGCGCCGATCCGCACATCGGACTGCTGCACCGNGGCACGGAAAAGCTCATCGAATACAAGACCTACGCNCAGGCCGTGCCGTACTTCGACCGCCTGGACTATGTCGCGCCGCAAAACCAGGAACATGCTTTCGTGCTGGCGGCGGAAAAGCTGTTGGGTATCGAGATTCCCAAGCGCGGCCAGTACATCCGCGTGCTCTATTGCGAGATCGGGCGGATTCTCAACCACATCCTGAACATCACGGCCTTCGCCATGGACGTCGGTGCCATGACGCCCATGCTGTGGGGGTTCGAGATTCGCGAGCGCCTGATGGAGTTCTGCGAATCCGCCTCGGGTGCGCGTCTGCACATGAATTATTTCCGCGTCGGCGGCGTCGCCCAGGACCTGCCGGCGGGGCTGCTGGAAGACATCGCCAAATGGGCCGATGAAGAGTTCCCGGCCTTCCTCGACGATCTGGAAAGCCTGCTCACGGAAAACCGCATCTTCAAGCAGCGCACGGTCGATATCGGCGTGATCGACGCCGAACAATGCTTCGACTGGGGCTTCACCGGCCCGAACCTGCGCGCGTCAGGTGTTGCCTGGGACCTGCGCAAGGCGCAGCCCTATGACGCCTATGCGGAAATGGATTTCGACATCCCCGTGGGCAAGATGGGCGACTGCTACGACCGCTATCTGGTGCGCATGCTGGAAATGCGCGAATCCCTGAAGATTATCCGCCAGTGCGTTGAAAACATGCCCGGCGGGCCGGTCAANTCGACCAACAAGAAAGTCTCCCCGCCGACCCGCGGCGACATGAAGCAATCCATGGAAGCCTTGATCCACCACTTCAAACTGTTTACCGAAGGCTTCCACGTGCCGGCTGGCGAAACCTATACGGCCGTCGAGGCGCCCAAGGGCGAATTCGGCGTCTATCTGGTGGCCGATGGCTCCAACAAACCCTATCGCTGCAAGATCCGGGCGCCGGGATTCGCCCATCTGGAAGCGACGGAATTCCTGTCGAAGGGGCATATGCTCGCGGACGTGGTCGCGAACATCGGCTCCATCGACGTCGTGTTCGGCGAAATCGACCGGTGACCGGAATGAATACACAGCAACCGTCGAGCTTCGCCTTTACGGCGGAGAACCTCGAAAAGGCCAAATGGCACATCGCCAAGTATCCGGCGGGCCGCCAGCAAAGCGCCGTGATGCCGCTGCTGGATCTGGCGCAACGGCAGAACGGCGGCTGGATTCCCCAGGCGGCGATCGAGGTCATCGCCGACATGCTCGATATGGCGTCGATCCGGGTCTACGAGGTCGCGACCTTCTACACCATGTACAACCTGAAGCCGGTCGGCAGGCACTTCGTTCAGGTCTGCACCAACCTGCCGTGCTGGCTGCGCGGCTCGGACCAGATCATGGCCGCTTGCAAAAAAGTCACCGGCTGTTCGAACGGCGAAACCTCCGCCGACGGCGAATTCACGGTGCTTGAGGTCGAATGCTTAGGCGCCTGCGTCAACGCGCCGATGATGCAGATCGGCGACGATTATTACGAAGATCTGGATTCGGTCACGGCCGAAGAGGTCCTGACGGCGCTCAAGGCGGGCCAGAAGCCGAAGGTCGGCTCCCAATCCGGGCGCCATACCTGCGAGCCCGCGGGCGGGATCACGACCCTGACCGACCGCTATCCCGACCGGGCCGCCAAAGCGGGAGGCGACGACTGATGCTTGCCGACAAGGACCGTATCTTCACCAATATCTACGGCTTCGACAGCCCCTGGCTGGAGGGTGCGCGCGCCCGCGGCGACTGGGACGGCACCAAGAAGCTGATCGAGCTGGGCCGCGACAAGATCATCGACGAGATGAAGGAATCGGGCCTGCGCGGGCGTGGCGGCGCGGGATTCCCCACGGGCGTGAAGTGGTCCTTCATGCCCAAGGAAATCGGCACCCGGCCCCATTACCTGGTCATCAACGCCGACGAGGGCGAGCCCGGGACCTGCAAGGACCGTGAAATCATGCGCTCCGAACCGCATAAGCTCATCGAAGGTGCCTTGGTTGCGTCCTTCGCCATGGGTGCGCATGCGGCCTATTGCTACGTCCGCGGCGAGTTCCATCACGAGATCGATTGCCTGCAACGCGCCGTCGACGAAGCCTATGAAGCGGGCCTGATCGGCGACGACGCCTGCGGTACGGGCTGGAAGTTCGATTTCTACGTCCATTCCGGCGCCGGGGCCTATATCTGCGGCGAGGAAACCTCGCTGATCGAAAGCCTGGAGGGCAAGAAGGGCCAGCCGCGCCTGAAGCCGCCGTTCCCGGCCGGCGTCGGCGTATGGGGCTGCCCGACCACGGTCAACAACGTGGAATCCATCGCCGTGGCGCCGACCATCCTGCGCCGGGGTGCCGATTGGTTCGCCGGCATCGGCCGGCCCAACAACGTGGGCACCAAGCTATTCAACATCTCCGGGCACGTGAACCAGCCCTGCACGGTCGAGGAAGCCATGGGCATCCCTCTGAAGGAGCTGATCGAGAAGCATGCCGGCGGGGTGCGCGGCGGCTGGGACAACCTGCTGTGCGTCATTCCCGGCGGGGCGTCCGTGCCGGTGCTGCCCAAGAACATCTGCGACGACGTGCTGATGGATTTCGATTCCTTGCGCGAGCAGCGTTCGGGCCTGGGCACGGCGGCGGTCATGGTGATGGACAAGTCGACGGACGTGATCAAAGCGATCGCGCGCTTGTCGGCCTTCTACAAACATGAAAGCTGCGGCCAGTGCACGCCTTGCCGCGAAGGTACCGGCTGGATGGCGCGGGTCATGCAGCGCATGGTCTCGGGCGATGCCCATATCGACGAGATCGACACGTTGGAAGAGGTCACCCGTCAGGTCGAAGGCCATACGATCTGTGCCCTCGGCGACGCGGCGGCCTGGCCGATCCAGGGATTGATCCGCCATTTCCGCCCGGAAATGGAAAAGCGGATCCTCGACAACATCGCGCGCCGGTCGGCGGCGGAATAGACAGGTTTACTAGGGGCTTGAGCTAGATGCCAAAGATCACCATCGACGGCACGGAACACGAGGTCGAGGCCGGCATGACGATCCTGCAGGCCTGCGAGCAGGCCGGCAAGGAAGTGCCGCGCTTCTGCTATCACGACCGTCTGTCCATCGCCGGCAACTGCCGCATGTGCCTGGTGCAGATGGAACGCTCGCCCAAGCCGGTGGCGTCCTGCGCCATGCCTGTGGCCGACGGCATGGTCGTCTACACGGACACGCCCGAGGTCAAGAAGATGCGCCAGGGGGTGATGGAGTTCCTGCTTCTGAACCATCCGCTGGATTGCCCGATCTGCGACCAGGGCGGCGAATGCGACTTGCAGGACCAGGCCATGGCCTACGGCATGGACCACGGTCGCTACCACGAGAACAAACGCGCCGTCGAAGACAAGCACATGGGCCCACTGATCAAGACGATCATGACCCGCTGCATCCATTGCACGCGCTGCGTGCGGTTCTCGACCGAGGTCGCGGGCGTCACCGACATGGGCCTGATCGGGCGCGGCGAAAACGCCGAGATCGTCACCTACCTGGACAAGGCCGTGAGTTCCGAACTGTCGGGCAACGTCATCGACCTGTGCCCGGTGGGGGCCCTGACGTCCAAGCCCTATGCCTTCGCCGCCCGCCCGTGGGAATTGAAGAAGACCGAAAGCGTCGACGTGTCCGACGCCCAGGGCTGCGCCATCCGTGTCGACAGCCGGGGGCCCGAGGTGATGCGCGTGTTGCCGCGCCTCAACGAGGACGTCAACGAGGAATGGATTTCCGACAAGGCGCGTTTTTGCGTCGACGGCCTGAAGCGCCAGCGTCTGGACCGGCCCTATGTGCGCGTGAAGGGCAAGCTGCAGCCCGCCACCTGGCCGGAAGCCTTCGCCGCCGTGGCCAAGGCCGTCAAGGGCAAGCAGGGTAGGGAGATCGCCGCCATCGCGGGCGATCAGGCCGATTGTGAAAGCATGCTGCTGCTCAAGGAACTGATGATCGGCCTGGGATCGGCCAACATGGATTGCCGCCAGGACGGATCGAAGGTCGATCCCGGCCAACGCACGTCCTACATCTTCAATTCGACCATCGCCGGGATCGAGGACGCGGACGCGCTGTTGATCGTCGGTGCCAACCCGCGCTGGGAAGCGCCCGTGCTCAACGCCCGCATCCGCAAGCGGTATCTGATGGGCAAGTTCCCCATCGCCGCTGTCGGCCCGGCCGTGGACCTGAGCTATCCCGTGGACTGGTTGGGCGAGGGGCCTGACGTTCTGGCGCAGATCGCCGCCGGCAGCCATCCCTTTGCCGAAATCCTGAAAACGGCCGAACGGCCCATGATCATCGTCGGCTCGGGCGCCGTGGCGCGCCCCGATGGCACGGCGGTGCTGGGCTTGGCGCGTCAGGTCGCGGAAACGGCCGATGCGGTGACGGCCGGTTGGAACGGTTTCAACCTGTTGCAACGTGCGGCGTCCCGCGTCGGCGGCCTGGACCTGGGCTTCGTGCCCGGCGAGGGCGGCATGGACACGGGCCGCATCCTGGATGGTGCCGCGACCGGCGACGTCAAGGTGATCTATCTGCTGGGGGCCGACGAGATCGACACCAAGGACCTGGACAAGCCCTTCGTGATCTATCAGGGCCATCACGGCGACGCCGGGGCGCATGTCGCCGACGTGATCCTGCCGGGGGCGGCCTATACGGAAAAGGACGCGACCTACGTGAACCTGGAAGGCCGCGTGCAGCGCGGCCAGCTGGCCGTCTATCCGCCGGGCGACGCCCGCGAGGACTGGAAGATCGTCCGCGCCCTGTCGGACGCCCTGAATGCCACGCTGCCTTACACGACCCTGGCCGACGTGCGCCGAGGCCTGGTCAAGGCCAACCCCGTGTTCCAGGGCGTCGACGACATCCAGGCGGCAACCTGGGGCGACTTCGGCGGGTCGGGCGAGGTGTCCGGCGCGTTCACCTATCCGATCGCCAATTTCTACATGACCGATCCGATCAGCCGTGCGTCCGCCACCATGGCTGAATGCACGGACGAAATTCTCGGCGGCGGGGAAGGGAAGACCGGCACCGATGGTTGAGGCCTGGAACAGCTGGATCTGGCCGACGGTCTGGATCGTCCTGAAAATCCTTGTGATCGTGGTGCCGATTCTGCTTTCGGTCGCCTATCTGACCCTGTTCGAACGCAAGGTCATCGGCGCCATGCAGCTGCGCAAGGGCCCGAACGTGGTCGGTCCCTTCGGCCTGTTCCAGCCGCTGGCCGACGGCGCCAAGCTGTTCCTCAAGGAAATGATCATCCCGTCGGGCGCCAATCCGGGGGTGTTCATCCTGGCGCCCTGCGTGACCTTCGCGTTGGCCCTCATGGCTTGGGCGGTGATTCCCTTCGGCGAGGGACTGGTGCTGGCCGACATCAACGTCGGCATCCTCTATCTGTTCGCGATTTCGTCCTTGGGCGTCTACGGCATCCTGATGGCCGGCTGGGCGTCCAACTCGCGCTACGCCTTTCTGGGTGCCTTGCGCAGCGCCGCGCAGATGGTGTCCTACGAAGTCTCCATGGGTTTCGTCATCATCACCGTGCTGCTGTGCGTCGGTTCGCTGAACCTGTCCGCCATCGTCGAGGCGCAGCGCGACATGTGGTTCGTCATTCCGCTGTTCCCCATGGCCGTGGTGTTCTTTATTTCGACACTGGCCGAAACCAACCGCCATCCCTTCGACCTGCCGGAAGCGGAAGCGGAACTGGTGGCCGGCTACAACGTCGAGTATTCGGGCATGGCCTTCGCCCTGTTCTTCCTGGGTGAATACGCCAACATGATTCTGATGTCGGGGATGACGACGATCCTGTTCCTGGGCGGCTGGCTGCCGCCGCTGTCGATCGAACCGCTGACCTGGATTCCCGGGCCGATCTGGTTCGCGGCCAAGATCGCGTTCTGTCTGTTCATCTTCATCTGGGTGCGCGCGACCTTCCCGCGCTATCGCTACGACCAGTTGATGCGCCTCGGCTGGAAAGTGTTCCTGCCGATCTCGCTGTTCGCCGTCGCGGCCGTGGCCGGCGTGTTGCTGGCCTTCGGCTGGGTTCCCACCCCGGTCGCCGGTTAAGGGTTTAGGAGAGTTCCATGAGCTTCATCGGACAAAGCGCCAAGGCCCTGTTCCTGAAGGAACTTGTCGCCGGCATGGCGCTGACGCTCAAGTACTTCACCAAGCCCAAGGTGACCTTGAACTATCCCTATGAAAAGGGCCCACTGAGCCCGCGGTTCCGCGGCGAACACGCGCTGCGCCGCTATCCCAACGGCGAGGAACGCTGCATCGCCTGCAAGCTGTGCGAGGCGATCTGCCCGGCCCAGGCCATCACCATCGAGGCCGAACCCCGCGCCGACGGCTCCCGCCGCACCACGCGCTACGACATCGACATGGTGAAGTGCATCTATTGCGGCTATTGCGAGGAAGCCTGTCCGGTCGACGCCATCGTCGAGGGCCCGAACTTCGAATACGCCACGGAAACCCGCGAGGAATTGCTGTACGACAAGACCAAGCTGTTGGCCAACGGCGACCGCTGGGAAACGGAACTGGCCGAACGGCTGCGCGCCGACGCGCCCTACCGCTGACCATTCCCCCTGACCGGGGCCGAAACGAGACGATAAGGACTGACGAGGAAAGTATGAGGGGAATTGAGGACAAAGGCCGCGCCATGGCGCGGACAGGGAACGTGAAGGGAGGCGGCAGATGATCGTCGAAGCCNTGGCGTTCTACATGTTCGCCTTCATCGCCGTGGCCGCGGGCGTGCTGGTCATTTCCTCCAAGAACCCCGTTCATTCGGTGCTGTTCCTGATTCTGGCGTTCTTTAATTCGGCCGGGCTGTTCGTGCTGTTGGGGGCCGAGTTCCTGGCCATGATCCTGGTCGTCGTCTATGTCGGCGCCGTGGCCGTGCTGTTCATGTTCGTGGTCATGATGCTGGACATCAATTTCACGGAATTGCGCTCGGGCTTTCTGCAGTACCTGCCGCTGGGCGGCCTGGTCGGCCTGATCCTGCTGGCGGAAATGGTCGTCGTGGCCGGCGGCTGGCAGTCCATCGCCGGTGGCGCCAAGCTGGCCCAGGCGGCGGCCCCCATCGTCAAGGGCACGACCAATACCCATGCCCTGGGTGAGATCGTCTACACGCACTACGTCTACCTGTTCCAGGCCGCGGGCCTGATCCTGCTGGTCGCCATGATCGGCGCCATCGTGCTGACCCATCGGCGGCGCACGGGCGTCAAGCGTCAGCGCATCGCCGATCAGAACGCGCGCGGCACGGACACGGTCGAGGTNCGCAAGGTCGAAGTCGGGAAGGGGATCTGAGCATGTTTGAAATCGGCCTGTCCCATTACCTGACCGTCGCGGCGATCCTGTTCACGCTGGGCATCTTCGGGATTTTCCTGAACCGCAAGAACGTCATCATCATCCTGATGTCGGTCGAATTGATGCTGCTGGCGGTGAACATCAACCTGGTCGCGTTTTCGTCCCACCTGGGCGATCTGGTCGGCCANGTGTTCGCGCTGTTCGTGCTGACCGTCGCCGCCGCCGAGGCGGCCATCGGCCTCGCCATCCTGGTCGTNTACTTCCGCAACCGCGGGTCCATCGATGTCGAAGACATCAACATGATGAAGGGCTAGGGAGCGGCTCATGATCGAAATTCTCGCTGTCTTCCTGCCGCTCGTCGGCGCGGCCCTGGCCGGTGTGATCGTGTTCATGCCGCAGGCGGACAAACACAAGCAACACACCATGGACACCCTGGCGCAGTGGATCACCTGNACCGGNCTGGTGNTGTCGGCGATCTGCGCGATCATCCTGTTCAAGGACGTGGCGCTCGACGGNAATGCCCGGGTGACGGAGCTGTTCACCTGGATCGATTCCGGCAGCCTGGAGGTTTCCTGGGCGCTGCGGGTCGANCAGCTGACCGCGGTCATGATGATCGTCGTGACCGGCGTGTCGGCCATGGTGCACATCTATTCCTGCGGCTACATGCACCACGACAAGTCGATCCCCCGGTTCATGAGCTATCTCAGCCTGTTCACCTACTTCATGCTGATGCTCATCACCTCGGACAACCTGGTGCAGCTGTTCTTCGGCTGGGAAGGGGTCGGGCTCGCGTCCTACCTGCTGATCGGCTTCTGGTACGACCGTCCGTCGGCCAACGCGGCGGCCATCAAGGCCTTCGTCGTCAACCGGGTCGGCGATTTCGGCTTCGCGCTGGGCATCTTCGCGACCTTCATGCTGTTCGACACGGTCAACCTGGACACCATCTTCCAGGCCGTGCCCGGCAAGGCCGACGCCACGCTGAACGTGTTCGGCGGCGAATTCCATGCCCTGACCGTGTGCTGCCTGCTGCTGTTCGTGGGCGCCATGGGCAAATCGGCGCAGNTGGGCCTGCATACCTGGCTGCCGGACGCCATGGAGGGCCCGACGCCCGTGTCGGCGCTGATCCACGCGGCGACCATGGTCACGGCCGGCATCTTCATGGTCGCGCGCCTGTCGCCGATGTTCGAGTATTCCGAGGTTGCGCTGACCGTGGTCACCATCGTCGGCGCCTCGACCTGTATTTTCGCGGCGACCATCGGCTGCGTGCAGAACGACATCAAGCGGGTGATCGCCTATTCGACCTGTTCGCAGCTCGGCTACATGTTCTTCGCCTGCGGCGTGTCGGCCTATTCGGCGGGCATCTTCCACTTGATGACCCACGGCTTCTTCAAGGCGCTGCTGTTCCTCGGCGCCGGCTCGGTCATCCACGCCATGTCCGACGAACAGGACATGCGCAAGATGGGCGGCATCTGGAAGCACATCAAGGTGACCTACATCCTGATGTGGATCGGATCGCTGGCGCTGGCCGGGATTCCGCCCTTCGCCGGGTTCTATTCCAAGGACATCGTGCTCGAAGCCGCCTGGGGGGCGCATACGGGCGTCGGCCAGTATGCGTTCTGGCTCGGCATCACCGCCGCCTTCCTGACGGCGTTCTATTCCTGGCGCCTGCTCATCATGACGTTCCACGGCGCCCCTCGTGCCGACGAGACCACCATGGCGCATGTCCACGAAAGCCCGATGGTCATGGTGCTGCCGCTGGTCGTGCTGGCGGGCGGGGCCTGCCTTGCCGGGGTGTTGGCCTACGACCTGATGGTCGGCCATCAAATGGCGGAATTCTGGGGCAAGTCCATTGTCGTGCTGGAACACCACAAGGCTTTGGAAAACGCCCATCACGTGCCGCTTTGGGTGAAGCTGCTGCCGCTTGTCGTCGGCGTTGCCGGGATCGCCATGGCCTATGTGTTCTACATGTTCGCGCCGGGTATCCCGGGGGCGATCGCGGCCAGGTTCCAGGGCGTTTACCAGTTCCTGCTCAACAAATGGTATTTCGACGAGCTGTACGACAAGATTTTCGTGAAGCCGTCCTTCTACCTGGGGCGCAATCTCTGGAAAACGGGCGACGGCACGCTGATCGACGGGCTTGGCCCCGACGGCGTGTCCGCCGCCGTGAAGCACATCGCACGCCGCGCGTCGGCGCTGCAGACCGGCTACCTTTACCATTACGCCTTCGCCATGCTGGCGGGCATCGTGGTGCTGGTGACCTGGTATCTATTGACGAAGGCGGGGTGAGACGACCATGGATTGGCCCATTCTATCGCTGGTCACCTTCCTTCCGCTTGTCGGCGTGGCGCTGATCGCGTTCATCCCGGCGGACAACCCGGAAAATTCGCGGCGCGTGGCGCTGTGGGTGTCGGGCGGCACGTTCATCGTGTCGCTGTTGATCTGGTTCGGCTTCGACCGCACCACGGCGGCCATGCAGTTCGTCGAGGAAGCGGCCTGGATGCCCATCGCCGGCATTTCCTACCGTGTCGGGGTCGACGGCATTTCCATGCTGTTCGTGCTGCTGACCACGCTGCTGACGCCGCTTTGCATCCTGGCCAGTTGGGAATCGATCAAGGTCCGCGTGAAGGAATACATGATCGCCTTCCTGATCCTGGAAACCTTCATGGTCGGCATGTTCGTCGCCCTCGATCTGTTCCTNTTCTACATCTTCTTCGAAGCGGTCCTGATCCCGATGTTCATCATCATCGGCGTGTGGGGCGGCCCGCGACGCATCTATGCGTCGTTCAAGATGTTTCTCTACACGCTGCTGGGCTCGGTGCTGATGCTGCTGGCCATGCTGGCCATGTATTTCGACGCGGGGACCACGGACATCACCAAGCTTTTGGTCCATGATTTCCCGTCCGCGCTCGAACCCTGGCTGTGGCTGGCCTTCTTCGCGTCCTTCGCGATCAAGATGCCGATGTGGCCCGTGCATACCTGGCTGCCCGACGCTCATGTCGAGGCTCCCACGGCGGGCTCCGTCATCCTGGCCGGCGTGCTGCTGAAGTTCGGCGGCTATGGCTTCCTGCGCTTTTCGCTGCCCATGTTCCCCGAAGCCAGCGTCATGTTCACGCCGCTGATCTACACGCTGTCGATCATCGCGGTGATCTACACCTCGCTGGTCGCCCTGGCGCAGGAGGACATGAAAAAGCTGATCGCCTATTCGTCGGTCGCCCATATGGGCTTTGTGACCATCGGTGCCTTCACCATGACGGTGCAGGGGGTCGAGGGCGCGATCTACCAGATGCTCAGCCACGGCGTCGTGTCGGCGGCCCTGTTCCTGATCGTCGGCGTCGTCTACGACCGCGAGCATTCGCGCGAGATCACCCATTACGGCGGGCTGGTCGAACGCATGCCGGTCTACGGCATCACCTTCATGCTGTTCATGCTGGCCTCCGTCGGTCTGCCGGGCACGGGCGGGTTCGTCGGCGAATTCCTGGTCCTTTTGGGCGCCTTCCAGGCCAATTCCTGGGTCGCGGCGCTGGCCGCCACGGGCGTCATCCTGGGGGCCGTCTATATGCTGTACCTCTACCGCCGGATCATCTTCGGCAAGCTGACCAAAGAACACCTGAGCAAGATCCTCGACATGGACAAGCGCGAGATCGCGGTGTTCGCGCCGCTTGTCGTCGTGACCCTGTGGATGGGGATTTATCCGTCATCGTTCCTTGACGTCATGCATGTGTCCGTCGAAAACCTGCTGAAGCATGTTGAAACGGCATTGGCNGCGGCCGGCCATTCCGATCTGGCCGGGCGCTAAGGGAGAACCGGACGAGATGTCGATCGATCAAATCATTCCGGCCCTGCCCGAAATCTTCGTCGCCTGCATGATCATGGCGCTGCTGATGCTGGGCGTGTTCCAAAAGGGCGCGCTCGCCGAACAGGACGTGAAAAGCTTCCGCCTGATTTCCGGGCTTTCCGTGGGCGTTCTGGGCCTGACCATCCTGCTGGTCGTCATGCTGGCCGACCGCCAGTTGATGGCCTTCAACAACATGTTCGTCGTCGACGGCTTCGCGACCTATGCCAAGGTCCTGGTGCTGATNGCGTCCGGCTGCGCCATCGTGCTGTCGGCGGGTTACATGGAACGCAACGGCGTGGCGCGGTTCGAATACGCCGTGCTGGTCGTGTTCGCGACCCTCGGCATGATGATGATGATCTCGGCCAACGACCTGATCTCGCTCTACATGGGGCTGGAGATGCAGTCGCTGTCGCTCTACGTCATCGCCTCGTTCCAGCGCGACGACCAGCGCTCGACGGAAGCGGGCTTGAAGTACTTCGTTCTCGGCGCCCTGGCCTCGGGCATGCTGCTGTACGGCGCCTCCATGGTCTACGGGTTCTCCGGCACCACCAACTTTACGGTTCTGGCCGATCTGTTGAAGGGCGGGGCGCCCTCGGTCGGTCTGGTCGTCGGCATCGTCTTCGTGGTCGCGGGGCTGGCCTTCAAGGTCTCGGCCGTGCCGTTCCACATGTGGACGCCCGACGTTTACGAAGGGGCACCGACGCCGGTCACGGCCTTCTTCGCCGTGGCGCCCAAGATCGCCGCCCTGGCGCTGTTCACCCGGGTGATGATGGAGCCTTTCGGCGAGGCCGCCGACAGTTGGCGCCAGGTCATCATCTTCGTCTCCGTCGCCTCGATGATCCTGGGCGCGGTCGCCGCCGTGGCGCAGAAGAACATCAAGCGGCTGATGGCCTACAGCTCCATCGGCCATGTCGGCTATGCCCTGATCGGGNTNTGCGTCGCCAACGAGACGGGCGTGCGCGGCATCCTGGTCTATCTCGCCATCTATCTGGTGATGAACGTCGGCGCCTTCGCCTGCATCCTGTGCATGAAGCGGGGCGACCGTATGGTCGAACAGATTTCCGATCTGGCGGGCATGTCCAAGACCCATCCGACCATCGCCTTCGCGTTCCTGGTCTTCATGTTCTCCATGGCCGGCGTGCCGCCGTTGGCCGGCTTTTTCGCCAAGCTCTACATCTTCTGGGCGGCCGTCGANGCCGGCCTGATGGCGGTTGCGATCATCGGCGTGCTGACCAGCGTCATCGGCGCGTTCTATTACCTGCGCATCGTGCGGGTGATGTACTTCGAGGACGCCGAGGACCCGCTGGACGCCGGCGTCAGCCGCGAATTGAAGATTCTGATCGGCGTCACGGCCTTCATCATCTGTTTCTTCTTCATCCAGCCGAATCTGATTCTGGAACCCGCGGCGGCGGCGGCGAAAGCCCTCCTTGCAGGGTAGAGAGTGAAGTCCGTCATGGACGCGCCCCGACTCCCGTCACTGTTCACCCTGGTCGAACTCGACACGGTCGACAGCACCAATGCGGAAGCCCGCCGCCGGGCGGAGCAGGGGGCCGAAGCCGCGCCCGAGGGCACCCTGGTCTGGGCTGCCGAGCAGACCGCCGGGCGGGGCCGCCGGGGCCGCACCTGGGTCAGCCCGAGGGGCAATTTCTACGCCTC
>JGI25320J50211_1000496_pt1 | contig 24539 bp, 21 predicted proteins | sample AutmiccommuBRH21_FD_50211 | JGI IMG/M metagenome (IMG submission 50211)
TTAGAAGCAGCAACCCTTTAAAGAAAGCGTAATAGCTCACTGGTCCAGTGGTACCGCGCCGAAAATTCAACGGGGCTAAGCATAGTACCGAAGCTACGGATATCAGAAGACGGAGTACAGATGACAGAAGACAGAAAAAAGATTTCATCATTTGAAGATCTACAGGTTTTTCAGTTAGCCTATAAAATTTCTCTGGAAATTCATAAAGCAAGTTTGGAATTTCCCCAAAGAGAACAATATGGACTGGCCGATCAAATCCGCAGAGCATCAAAATCTATATGTGCCAACCTTGCTGAAGGTTTTGGGAAACAAAATTTCTCAGTCAAGGAGTTTAAGCGATATATAGCGATTGCTCTTGGGTCGAGTGATGAGATGAGAGTATGGCTTCGTTATTGTTTCGATCTGCAGTACATCAAAGAATCAGACTGGAAGGATTGGAGAGATAGGTATCAACAAATCTCAATGATGCTACAGGGATTGCACAGAAGTTGGAAGTAGTTTCCGACCTCTGTCATCTGTCCTCTGTCTTCTGATATGGTAGGAGAACATTGTGGCCGCCTGAGAAGGTACACCGAAAGGAGTGCTGGAGGTTCCACAAGAGCTTATGTTGACACGAGTAGCGAAAATGAGGGTGAGAAACCCTCACGCCGAAAGCCTCAGGTTTCCTGTAGTCAAGTTAATCTGCTCAGGGTTAGTCGGCCCCTAAGGCGAGGCCGAGAGGCGTAGTCGATGGGAAACAGGTTAATATTCCTGTACCACTTTCATAATGTTTGATGGTAAGGGGGGACGGAGAAGGTAAGGCCATCCGGGCGTTGGTTGTCCCGGTTTAAGCGTGTAGGTGGAGAACTTTGGCAAATCCGGGTTCTCGTTAACACCGAGGCGTGACGACGATGTCTTTTAGACAACAAAGTGGCTGGTTCCATGCTTCCAGGAAAATCCTCGTATCTAGTTATGAATGTGACCGTACCGCAAACCGACACAGGTAGGCAGGTAGAAGATACTAAGGCGCTTGAGAGAACTCTGGTTAAGGAACTCGGCAAAATAGCACCGTAACTTCGGGAGAAGGTGTGCCTGCATGGTGTAATAATTTACTTATGAAGCCTACGCAGGTTGCAGTGAAATGGGGGGAGCGACTGTTTACTAAAAACATAGGACTCTGCGAAGTCGAAAGACGATGTATAGGGTCTGACGCCTGCCCGGTGCCGGAAGGTTAAGGGGACATGTCAGCGCAAGCGAAGCATTGAACCGAAGCCCCGGTAAACGGCGGCCGTAACTATAACGGTCCTAAGGTAGCGAAATTCCTTGTCGGGTAAGTTCCGACCTGCACGAATGGCGTAACGATTTCCCCACTGTCTCAACCAGGGACTCAGCGAAACTGTAGCACCGGTGAAGATGCCGGTTACCCGCAACTAGACAGAAAGACCCCGTGAACCTTTACTATAGCTTGGCATTGTTTTTTGAGGTAACATGTGTAGGATAGGTGGGAGACTTTGAAGTGGGCACGCCAGTGCTCATGGAGTCAACCTTGAAATACCACCCTTGTTATCTTAGAAATCTAACCGCGGTCCGTGATCCGGATCCGGGACATTGTCTGGTGGGTAGTTTGACTGGGGCGGTCGCCTCCCAAATTGTAACGGAGGCGCGCGATGGTTCCCTCAGGCTGATTGGAAACCAGCCGTAGAGTGTAAAGGCATAAGGGAGCTTGACTGCGAGAGAGACATCTCGAGCAGGTACGAAAGTAGGTCTTAGTGATCCGGCGATTCCGCATGGAAGGGTCGTCGCTCAACGGATAAAAGGTACTCCGGGGATAACAGGCTTATCTCCCCCAAGAGTCCATATCGACGGGGAGGTTTGGCACCTCGATGTCGGCTCATCACATCCTGGGGCTGTAGCAGGTCCCAAGGGTTTGGCTGTTCGCCAATTAAAGTGGTACGTGAGCTGGGTTTAAAACGTCGTGAGACAGTTTGGTCCTTATCTGTTGCGGGCGCAGGATATTTGAGGAGATCTTTCCCTAGTACGAGAGGACCGGGATGGACGAACCTATGGTGTACCAGTTGTTCCGCCAGGAGCATCGCTGGGTAGCTATGTTCGGCAGGGATAACCGCTGAAAGCATCTAAGCGGGAAGCCTACTTCAAGATAAGATATCCCATGGCGTAAAGTCATCTGAAGGCTCGTGGTAGACCACCACGTCGATAGGTCGGGTGTGGAAGTGCAGTAATGCATGCAGCTTACCGATACTAATCAGCCGTGCGGCTTATCCATATTTTTTTGATCATTACTCTACTGGGTATTCTACTATTCAATTATCGATTCTTATACCGTAAGAGGAGGCTCATCCCCTCCCCTTGCGACACCGCTTTTTCGGCGGTCATAGCGAAGAGGATCCACCCGTTCCCATTCCGAACACGGAAGTTAAGCTCTTCAGCGCCGATGGTACTGCATGGGAGACTATGTGGGAGAGTAGGTCGCCGCCGATTCTTTATAACTAAGCCCCTTTGAGTTTTTTCTCAAAGGGGCTTTTGTTGTTTCTGCGTCTTGCGGACCCCCGGAACTCACTGTCTTCGCGTTAGTTATTTTCCAAAGCAAAAAATGATCTCTCTTAGCTGTAAGGTTTTTGTAAGATTCGAATATTAGAGTGGATTCAAGGTGTAGTATCAATTTGTATAGACATTTCATTCAACCCGTCGGCAAACATGACTCCAAAACAAATCGAAGACCTGCTCATTGAGTGGAGTATTTACAATCCTCATCAACAGAAGGTAATTGAAGCTGAATATCAAGGAAGATTCGGTGCAAAAAAAGACGAGGAACACTGGCTGGATTTTCTTAAAGAAAAGCTTGAAATTGAAGAATACTGGAAGAAAACCGGTCTCCTTTAGCATCTTCTCTGATTTTTTTCCCTTAACATTTTTTTTTCAACGCGTATTTTCCGATTCAGCAATTCTTTCCACCGGCTCAAAGAGCTTATCGATTTTCTAGAACATTCGACATTCTTCTGATATATTGATCTATTAACAGGAAATAATCATTCAATAACGGGCACATTTCCTCGAAATCGGTTATGTTAGGATCTTCCCGCTTAACATCAATAACCACGATACATGGTGTCGACATGGCTCCTTTAAAGACAAAGAACATTGGCAGCAGTCGAGTTGCTACGATCCGTGTCAGTGAAATTGACAGGCTGTCTAACAGGCTGTTGGATATCGATCTCGAGCTCAACTCCAATATTCCCACCACTCTTTGGATAAGCGACCTGCACGGTGAAGGTGATCGGTTTAAATCTATCCTGAGAGGGCGATTCGGCATGCTTTACCAAACCTGCAAAGAAGCCCTTCCCAGTACCGTCAGTTCTGAAAAGATCCAGTACCTCACCAAAATTGTGAGAAAGCAGATGTACTTTCCCGACAAAGACATCCGCATGGATATGCAGGATGTCATCCTTTGTCTGGTAGAGGTCCTGAAATACAAACTCACCAACATTCGCTCCCACGACAATGAAATCTTCCGGCCGGAATTCAGGGATATCATCAGCAGACTCCTTTCCGGTTTACCGGTACCCGATCCGATTTTTGAAGAAAGTATTATTTCCCACCGACTCATTGCTCATCTCTCCCATACCGTCCGCCAGGTATTGCTCGACCGCATCCAGGTGCTCGGCGATGTTTTTGACCGGGGTCCCCAGCCGGACAAGATTCTCAGGATTCTCTCCTCGCACTTTTACCGGGATATGGTCGACTATGTATACGGCAACCATGACATCCTCTGGATGGGCGCTGCCTCGGGCAATCGCTCACTTATCGCCGAGGCGCTGAGGATCACCTGTCGGTATGACCATTTTGAGTTTCTTCAACGTTTGAGGTTTGATACCTCGAAACTTGCCGGGTTCGCCGAAAGTACCTATCCTGTTGAACGTGTTACCGGAAATTTCAAAGCCAAAACCAACAAAGGCCGGTCGATGGAAAAGGCCCTGGCGGTGATCCAGTTCAAACTTGAAGAACAAACCATCAAGGATTTCCCTGAGTATGAAATGGGATCCCGGTTGTGGCTCGATCGCCTTGCCAAAATGCTGAANACCGGCAATACCGAAGCACTGAACGATACCCATTTCCCGACCCTCGATGTAAATAACCCAGGTAAACTGACGCAGGAAGAGCAGCTGCTTATTGAAGATCTCGCCTTACAGTTCACCTCCAACAAAAAACTGAAACGACTTCTTCGATTCCTGTTCCAGAAGGGCAAGTCTTATCATATCCAAAACAACTTTCTCAATATTCATGCCCTGGTACCTTCAACGGCTGACGGAGAATTCGAGGAATTCCTGGGACGACGTGGCAAAAATCTGCTCATTTACATCCAGGACACCATCAGTCGGGTCGGCGAAAATTACCTTGCCGGCAAACCTCAGAAATCTGAAGACCAGGCGCTGTTCTTTTATCTCTGGTGCGGTCCTAAATCACCCTTCTTCGGCAAGCATGCAATGAAAACATTTGAGCGTTATTTTCTTAAGAACAAAGCAAGCCACACAGAAAGAAGCCTGTACTGGAAGGATAATATGCAGAACAGCACTTTCAAAAAGAAGATGCAGCAGGAATTTGGTGTACAGCGAGTGATCTACGGCCACACCCCGGTGAATTACAAAAAGGGCATCCAGATGGCCAGTGAAGACGGCGTTGCAATCAACGTTGACGGTGGATTTGCCGCTGCCTATTATAATCGCGGCCATTCACTGGTGCACACCCCTCATCAACTTTATGGGATAATCCTTCCAACTCCCGACGAGATCAAAGAAGCGGAAAGGAAGCTTGAATCGGCACCTCTTGATATTGAACTGATCGACGAATTCCCACAACCGTTGAAAGTGAAAGATACCATCGCCGGTAAAAAACTCATGGAAGACCGAAGCAAGATCATGCAACTCCTGCTGCAGTGCGCTGAACAAAATGGCTTTCATTCTTCCGCCAATTAATTTTTAAGAAGAGCTGGGTATGGATACAAACTACGGAATGGAAATAGTACGGGCCACGGAAATTGCCGCGCTGACTGCCGCACGTCTGCAGGGATTGGGCGATCATCGGGATATCTTGAACCAGACCAGAAAAGCCATAACCAAAACACTCAATCGCCTGAGTATTGAAGGTATCCTGATCAACGATCGTTTTATCAATCGAGCCGAGATATTTCAACTCCCGGAAGTCCTCGGTAAGGGTGGAGAAAAAACCGATCTTATGACTATTGCTCTTGAAGCATACCATTCTGCTGCCGATGGCAAAAACAACTCGACTTCTTACGCCGTAATTGCCAAAGCAGGTTCGATACAGTCGGTGCCCAATCTGAACATGTATAAAATAGTTGTTGGCCCGCAGGTCGGAGAAGTGATAGATATCAATCAACCGCCAATCATCAATGTCAAACGGGTGGCCAGGGCTTTGAGGAAGTACACGGAAAATGTAACTGTCTGTATCCTTAATCAAACAAGACATAGCCAGTTGATCAATGAAGTAAGAAGCTGCGGCGCCCGGATAAAATTAATCGACGAAGGCGAGGTCTCGGGGNGTCTTGCGTCTATAACCGGCGAAAAAGCCGATATCTATATCGGTTATGGATATGCTCCTGAAGCGGTTCTGGTTGCCGCTGCCATCAGTTGCCTTGGAGGATATTTCGAGGGCAAAATTTTTTACGAGAATGATCGCGATAAACAGGAGGCCTTCAAGCATGGCATTATCGATTATGAGAAGATATTTCGTGTCCAGGATTTGATTCGAAGCAAGCAGGTTGCCATTGCCGCAACCGGTATTACCGATGGAGAGTTCCTCGAAGGAGTGCGATTTACTGCAAACGGTGCCATTACCAGTTCCTTTGTGGCCAGGGGGGAAACCCACACGTACAGAAAATTGGAGACCCGGCACTTTTTTGACTTCAAGCCGGTTTTTTAAGAAATTGAAATTACCCTGATTCCAGCGATCAACGGAAAGATACAACGGAATACCACAGATTGATCTTGACCATCCCTGGCAAAACCTGCATTCTCACAGTACANCATACTATTAATGTGCCGCAGCTAATGTTTTCACGCGACAACCGGAGAGCCCCATGCAAATCATCCCGCCCCACAATGCCATCTTACAACGAGATAAAACCACCTATGCCATAGTCCCAAGGATTCCATGTGGACTCATTGATCGCAACCACCTTGAATCTATCGTCAATGTCATAAAAAAGTACGACATTCCCATCGTGAAAATTACTTCAGGGCAGAGAATCGCCCTCGTTGGCTTGCAGGAACAAGATCTTCTGTCAATTTATGAAGACCTCGGGATGGATCCGGGTAAGGCTACAGAACTGTGCCTGCATTATGTGCAGGCATGTCCGGGAACAGAGGTGTGCAAATTTGGCGTTCGGGACTCACTCGGGTTCGGAATTCAGATTGAAAATCTTTTGGCCGGCAAAGNACTGCCGGCCAAACTGAAGATTGGAGTTTCCGGCTGTCAATTTTGCTGCGGCGAAAATTTCGTCAGAGATATAGGTCTTATGGGCAAAAAAAATGGCTGGACAATTTCCTTTGGTGGAAATTCAGGAAATCATGCCCGGGTTGGAGATATCCTTGCGGAAAACCTGTCTGACACAGACGCCATTGAGCTGATTAACAAATGTATAGATTTCTACCGGGAGAGCGGCAAGAAAAAAGAGAGGACGTCACGATTTATCGAACGAATCGGCCTGGAGGAATTCAAGAAAAAGGTCCTGTGAACGAGGTACTCTGTCTCTTGCAGGTTACTGCCGGNAAAAATTACCTGTCGAGATATTTTTAATATTTGTTCTACAGATATCGGCATATTTACCGATAAGGGGAGAAAGGGCCACGAAGAATCACAGTACAAATAAAGATACAGGCAGACCGAACGATAGCCTTCTTGAAACCCCGGCAGATAGAGATCCATGACGGAAAATCCCCTGCAATCTGATCAGAAAAATACAAGCTCCCTGGATGAAGGTTATGTAGAGATCGCCGACTTTCCTGCCAACATCGCCAAGAACAGATTCGCTTCCCGTTTTGTCAATGTCGAGAGACGTTCGCAAAGCAATTCAGTGTTTCTGGTCGATGACGCCCACTTCCCTTCAAGCATGCCTCGGCCTTCACACTGGTCAATTGCGTGGTCGGACCTGATGATGACCATGTTTGTCCTTTTCCTGGTCATGTTTGTTTACCAGACGGCAAATCAAGAGTTTCTGGAAAAAAGAAGGCCTGAAATCATCGGCGGCGATACAACCGAGGCCCTGCAGACACTTGATTCAAGTGGTGCCTCGTTCCCTTTTTCGCCGATACACCCTGGGCTGCCATTGATGACCGCGGGGAAGGTCAAAAAAGTTGAACCTCTCTATGAGGATAAGCCGGCTCTCGCTGAAAATCCTCCGGGGGAACTCAAGGCGCCTCCTCTCGAAGAAAAAGCAATCCCGGAGTCTATCCAGCCCCAGGCGCCGGAAAGCACTGCTGGATCGCAAAAAGTTGCCATCCTGGTCGAAACAGACAACGATATACCACCTCCCCTCGCAGCGACTCCGATTCCCGGACCCGACGAAGACGTTATCAGTCCCCTTCCCCTTATTCCGGAAGAAAAACCAGCACCTCCTGTCGATACTTTTCAGGAAATGTATACGTTGAGTAAAGACGCCCTTGAAGATAATGACCTTGAAAAATTTGCATCGATCGACATCGTGCCCGACAAAACCGTACGCATCATTCTGACCGGCGACCTGCTCTTTGATCTCGGTGAAAGCGNTCTTTCCGGAGATTCCAGGAAATCGCTTCAAAAAGTTGCGTCGGTTATCCGGAACACTCCGTATATGATAAATATTGTCGGACATACCGATAATATCCCCATGCGATCAAACAGATTCAACAGCAACTGGGAACTTTCGGTCTCACGAGCCAGTACCGTTGCCCGCTATCTTATCGATGAGATAGGAATGGACCCGAACCAGTTTGTTGTCAGCGGCTATTCGTCCTATCGTCCGGTGCAGCCAAACACGACCGCCGAAAGTCGTGCTCAAAATCGCAGAGTGGAGATCATTATTTCCAAGAGACTCCCGACCCCTTTGCCCGCAACGGCAGAAAACCTGAATTAATTGAGATGATACCCCTCATGAACAACAAAAACTTCATCGGCCTCCTCCTCAGCTGCGGACTCTTTCTCGTCGGTTTCGCCATCCATGGCAATATCAGCCTCTACTTCAATCTTTCCGGNCTGTTGATCGTCATTGGAGGAACGCTCTCCGCAGCTTTATTCAGTTTNAAAGTCGACCAGCTTCGTAATGTCCACAAAGTGCTTGTCGCTGCCTATCGCAGGCCGATTACCAAAGAAACCGATATCATAAATATCCTTATCGACCTCTCGATACGATCGCGGATGGAGGGCATACTCACCCTGCAGAATCAGGAAAACGGCACAACCGTTCTCTTTCTCAGAAGAGCTCTCGCCTGCCTGGTTGACGGCTATAAAATCGATCAGATTCGCGACATCCTGAACACGGAAATGTATTTCTTTCGCCTGCGAAGAGAGGATTCCGAACGGGTGATCAGGGCAATAGCCGATTATTTTCCGGCATTCGGCATCATAGGCTCGGTTGTAGGTCTTATTACCATGCTGGGAGGCCTTGGCGATACTTCGGTGATACTCAAGTCGATCCCTATCGCTCTTACTTCCACCTTGTATGGACTCATTTTTTCAAACTTTTTCTTCCTGCCGTTTGCCGCAACGGTAAAGGAAAGAACAAACCAGGAACTCCTGCTGCAGAAAATTATCATGGAGGGAGTAATCGCCATCAATTCCGAACTGAACCCGGTGATTCTCAAGACAAAGCTTGAATCCTTTCTCACTCCTTCGGAACGCGAGACCAAGGTGTTGTCGTACGCAAAGCTCAAGGAAAGATTCAATATCGAACGGGAAATGCAAAAAGAAGAGAGCAAAGAGCAGGAAGTTGTTTCCTGACCCGAACCGGGGGTTACATGCGTGGGCCGGTTTTCTTAATCGGAAGTATTATCCATCCTTACTATGCCCTCTAGGAGGAGATGATCGATTCGCTCATTGATCAAGATTTCTTCCTGGGATGGATGTTGATTGACATAGAAGTAAAACATCCCTTGTTTCCACGAGAGAGTTTCAAAGAAAGCTTCCCGAGCCTGAAGCTTGAGTATTTCGGCGAGGCTTTCCAATGTGACAAAGCCTTTTCTTACTAGAATATCCCCCAATCGTCGCCTCATGCCGTGCTTGGCATGGATTTCAAGGCATTCGGCAAGTTGAACTTCGGAAATGAGTCCGGAATCCAGAAGCAAAGAGCCGATTTTCTTTTGATTGACACTGAGGGCACCAAAAATCAGCATGCCTTTTTGAAAAAAGAAACTGGCATTGTTGTGATCCGCCACAATCCGCAATTCACCTGAGAGAGTCGCATAATCGAAAAACTGGAAGATATTGTTCAGCTCGATAGCTGCAATATTGCCCTGAAGGGACACACCACTTTTATGGAATGAATCAAATTTCATCGAAAAACCTGAAGTCCTCTCGAATTCCGGTACATTTTTTCCGGCACCCTCTGTGTTGCTTTGTTTTCTAATTCAAGTCTATGTGATAACATGGAGATATTGCAAGCCTCATCGTCGTAGACAGGAAAAACAGGAAAATATTAATTACTCGATTGTCCGCCAATCAACAAATACTTTACACTTAACAACAGCATTTCCCCTATGTTCACTGGTCGCCGTTCATCCGGTTGCCGGTTTCAATGTGACCGATGCAGGACTCGAGGGCGCTTTTTCCAGTGGCCTCTCCGAAAGTATATAAGGATTAAAAAAGAGCTATGAGTGCAGGATTTACCCATCTTCATGTTCACACCCAGTATAGTTTGCTCGACGGAGCGATACGCATCGCCGATCTTCTCGAAAAGTGCAAAGAATACCAAATGGACAGTGTCGCTATCACCGACCACGGGGCGATGCACGGTGCCCTTGAGTTTTATTCCAAGGCCAAAAAGGCCGGCATAAAACCGATAGTCGGCTGCGAACTGTATATCGCTCCGGGCGACATGCGGGAGAAAAAACAAACCGAAGGGACTATCGCCTATCATATCGTCTTGCTGGCCATGAATCACACGGGCTATCAGAACCTCATGAAACTCGCCAGCATTGCCCAGTTCGAGGGGTTCTACTACAAACCTCGCATCGATATGGAAGTGCTCCGGGAAAACAACGAGGGCATCATCGCCCTGACTGCCTGTCTCCATGGCCAGGTGCCTTATCTTATCGGCAAGAACGATATGCCGGGAGCAAAAAAGAAGGCTCTGGAGCTCTTCGAAATCTTTGGCGACCGCCTCTATTTCGAAATCCAGGAGAACGGAATGTCGGAACAGCAGAAGGTCAATGAAGGCTTGAAAATTCTCGGTGCGGAACTGGGAATAAAACTGGTGGCTACCAATGACTGTCACTACCTCAATAGAGAAGAGGCCCATGCCCATGAGCTTCTCCTGTGCATCCAGACCGGTAAGACCATCAACGATGCAAACCGTTTCAAATTCTCTACGGACGAACTCTATTTCAAATCCCCGGAGGTGATGAAAAGGAGTTTCGCCTATTGCCCGGAAGCGATCGCCACCACGCAGGAAATCGCCGACCGCTGCAATCTGGAAATAAACTTCGGGGATTACTATTTCCCGAATTTCCCGGTACCCGAGGGAGAGACCCTGGATTCGATGTTCACCAAGGCATGCTGGGATGGCCTCAAAGCCCGTTTCAGCGAAATGCGCCAGCTCGGCACCTTCAATACAGACGTCGAAAAAAACTACAGCGAACGGCTGAAAACGGAAATCAATGTCATTACGGAGATGGGTTTTCCCGCCTACTTTCTGATCGTCGCCGATTTTATCAACTGGGCGAAAGACCGGGATATCCCTGTCGGCCCCGGCCGAGGCTCGGGGGCCGGGAGTCTTGCCGCCTATGCCATGCGGATCACCAATATCGATCCCATTCCCTACGGCTTGATTTTCGAGCGGTTTCTCAACATCGAGCGGAAGTCGATGCCTGATTTCGATATCGATTTCTGCCAGGAAAGACGGGGCGAGGTCATTGATTATGTCCGGCAGAAATACGGCGGCGCCGAACACGTGGCCCAGATCGTGACCTACGGCTCGATGAAGGCCCGCGGCGTCATCCGCGATGTCGGCAGGGCGCTCGATATCCCCTACGGCGAGGTGGACAAAGTTGCCAAACTGATCCCCGACCAGCTCAAAATGACCATTAAAAAGGCCATGGCCGAGGAGCCGAAGCTGAAAGAAGCCGCCGACCATGATCCGCGCATAGCCGAACTCCTTTCCGTGTCGAAGACACTTGAAGGCCTTGCCCGCCACACCTCCACCCATGCCGCCGGCGTGGTCGTTTCGCCGGGTCCGATGACCCAGTACCTGCCGACCTGCCGGGGCAGCAACGACGAGACCCTGACGCAGTACGACATGAAGCATACCGAGATGACCGGACTCATCAAATTCGATTTTCTCGGCCTGAAAACGCTTACGGTTATCGACAAGGCGCTCAAGCACATCAAAAAGGACATCGGCACCGACCTGAATATCGATGCCATCCCGATGGATGATGCCAAGACCTTCGATCTCCTCTGCCGTGGCGACGCCCAGGGAGTCTTCCAGCTTGAGAGTTCGGGCATGCGGGAGCTGCTGGTCAAACTGGCTCCGGAACAGTTCAGCGACCTGATCGCCCTGGTCGCCCTCTATCGCCCGGGACCGCTTGATTCGGGGATGGTCGACGACTTTGTCGAAACCAAGCATCGGAGGAGGGCCGCCAACTATCCGCTCCCCGAGATCAAACACGTGCTGGAGGAGACCTACGGGGTCATCGTCTATCAGGAACAGGTTATGAAAATAGCCAATATCCTCGCCAGCTACTCATTGGGAGATGCCGATATCCTGCGCCGGGCGATGGGCAAGAAGATCGCCGAGGTAATGGATGCGGAAAAAGAAAAATTCATGGCAGGAGCCCTGAAAAACAACCACCCTGCCGATAAAGCCGAATATATATTTGACCTGATGGCAAAATTCGCCGGCTACGGATTCAACAAATCCCACTCCGCCGCCTACGCCCTGGTTGCTTACCAGACGGCCTATCTGAAGGCCCATTACATGCCGCAGTTCATGGCCGCCCTTCTCTCCTGCGATATGAACAACACCGATAAGGTTGTTCTGTATATCAACGAATGCAAGGAACACAACATCGAGGTACTCCCCCCGGATATCAACGAGAGCATCAAGGATTTCAGCGTCATCAACGACAGGATACGCTTTGGTCTGGCCGCCGTGAAAAACGTCGGAGAATCGGCCCTTGACTCAGTCATAGAAGAAAGGGAAAAGAACGGTCCTTATATTTCGCTCAGCGATTTCTGCAACCGGATCGACTCGAGAAGGGTGAACAGCCGGGTGATAGAGAGCCTGATAAAATCGGGTTCTTTCGATTCCCTGGGCAATAAACGCGCCCAGTATTTTGCCGTACTCGAAAAGGCCATGGAACAGGCCAAAGCAACGCAGCGCGATATGCAGAGCGGCCAGATGTCCCTGTTTTCGGTGGCACCTCAGGCCCAGTCGCAACCGGAAATCGCCATGGTCCCCATGCCCGACATCCCGGAGTGGGAGGATCGCAAAAAACTTGCCTTTGAAAAAGAAACTGTCGGCTTCTATATCACCGGTCACCCGCTCGACGTAGCGATCCAGGAAATCAATACCATCATCGACAGCACCATCCAGAATCTGGCGGAACTCGGAGACGAGCAACCGGTGCGCATCGGCGGGCTTATCCGCACCTGCAAGAAGCATAAGAGCAAGCGCGGCGATCCGATGGCTTTTTTAACTCTTGAGGATGTATTCGAATCGGTCGAGGTCGTGGTCTTCCCCGATGCCTACAGCAGCTGCGAAGAAATCCTTTCCTCAACCGATCCGGTTATCGTCCAGGGAACCGTAAAAAAGGATGAACGGGGTCCGAAGATCATCGCCGACAGTATCGATCTTCTGCCGGTGGCGAGGGAGAAATATACCGACTCTGCAAGAATACGACTGGATACCGATAAGCTTTCCCGGCAGCAGATGGAAAAAGTGAAAAAAGCGCTGTATCAGTACCATGGATCCTGTCCGATACTCATCACCCTGCATTTTCCCGGTCGCGGGGAGGTTGATATCGAAGTACTGAAAGACCTCACTATCAGACCGTGCCGTCCGCTGACCGATATGATCGATGAAATCCTGCAATACAAGGCTGTCACCTTCAGCAAGAAGCCTATCATCCTGGCGCAGAAGAAGAAGCGCTGGGAGAGTCAGAAGACCAAATCGAACTGATGACGGCCTCAGCCGACGGCCCCCAGCTAGAGGCTACTCAAACGACAGCCCACATTCCGGGCACGCACCGACAGTGGGGGAAAACCTGCAGCCGCATGCCGGGCAAACGGTCTCTGCGGCCTGCTGATCGAACACTGCCTGGGCATTTGACAGGTCGTGACTGTCGAGCGCTGTGCTCTTGATAAAGTCCTTGGCCAGGATCGCAAGAGCCGCGTCGACATCCTTCTCTTTAATCCGAAGAAACATCTCCGGCCCGCCACAGCCTCGGCCGCAACCGGCCTCGTCTCCGGCTATAAGAGCGGGAATCCGCTCCCGGGCCAGCACGTTACGAAGATGTTTCATGTCGCTCAATGTCCCCTTACGGATATTTGCCAGTTCATCCTCAGGCAAGATTTCCATGCTGCGCAAAGCAAATTCCCCCTGTTCAAGGGTGAGCTGACTGAGCTTTTCACTGCCGCTGATAAGCGGCACATGGCAACTGACACAGCAGGCAACAATTCCCGGTCGATATTCTTCGCCACAAGAGGGGCAGTAGTACATCTCACGGTCGACTCCGTTTACCAACCTTGGCTCTTCACTCGCCGGATTCCGTTCGGATTTCTTTCGAAAAAATTTCAAAAACATTACGCCCCATTCAACCCTGCCGGGATTTATAAAATATAACGACTAAGATCTTGATCTTTAACGATATCAGATAGTTGATTGCGCACGTATTCTGCCGTCACGACAAATTTCTGATCAGGCAGCTCGGGCGCATCGAACGATAAGGTATCCAGAACCCGCTCCATTACCGTATGCAGACGGCGGGCGCCGATCTCCTCTGTCGTTTCATTGACCTCAACGGCAATGGCGGCGATTTCCTCAACTGCCCCCTCGGTAAACTCCAGCTCAACCCCCTCCGTCTTCAAAAGCGCCACATATTGCTTGACCAGCGCATTTTCAGGCTCCGTGAGGATCCGGATAAAGTCTTCCTTGCCTAGGGAATGAAGTTCCACCCGAATCGGGAAACGCCCCTGCAGCTCGGGGATAAGATCCGAGGGTTTGCTCATATGGAAGGCCCCGCTGGCAATGAACAGGATATGATCGGTCTTCACCATTCCATGTTTGGTGCTGACTGTCGCTCCCTCGACTATCGGCAGCAAGTCACGCTGGACTCCCTCCCTCGAGACTTCCGGTCCATGGCTGCCGCCACCACCCCGCGAAGCGATCTTGTCTATCTCGTCCAGAAAAATAATGCCAGTCTCTTCGGTACGTCTAAGGGCTTCTTTAATAACCGCATCCATGTCGACCAGTTTTTCCATCTCTTCTTTTTTGGTCGCCTCAAGCGCCTCGGGCACCTTCATCTTGCGATTTTTCTTCTTCCTGGGAAAGATTTTGCTGAAGGCGTCCTGAAGACTGGACTGCATATCCTCCATCCCGGAGGTGGTCATGATCTCAACCATCGGCATCGATTTCGACTCACTCAGGGATACCTCCAGTTCACGGTCGTCAAGCTTGCCGTCCCTCAGCATTTTCCTGAATTTTTCTCTGGTCGAACCTTCTCCAGGCTCTTCTTTTCTGACAGGCAGATTGGGGTTGTGGATGGTGAAGGAGTGCCCTCCCTCCGGCCCCGTTGCCGACAGAGGACCGGGACCGGGAGGTAAAAGAATATCGAGTATCCGGTCTTCGGCATTGGCCTCGGCTACCCCTTCAAGACGGGTCTTTTCTTCTTCTTTCACCATATTTATCGCCAGATCGACAAGATCGCGAACCATCGACTCCACGTCCCTGCCGACATATCCCACTTCGGTGTATTTGGACGCCTCGACTTTGATGAAAGGCGACTGAGCCAAGATGGCAAGACGTCTGGCAATTTCAGTTTTCCCTACTCCCGTAGGGCCGATCATGATGATATTTTTAGGCGCTATCTCTTCGCGCAACGGTGAAGGAACCTGTCTTCTCCGCCAGCGATTGCGGAGGGCTATCGCCACAGATCGTTTGGCATCCGCCTGGCCGACGATGTATTTGTCGAGTTCCGAGAGGGTTTCTTTTGGTGTATGTGACAGATTTGACATTATATTTTTTCAACGATAATTGAGTTATTGGTAAACACACAAATATTTGCCGCAATCCCCATGGCCGCCCGGCAGATTGCCTCGGCATCGAGGTCGCTGTGTTCAACGAGTGCCAATGCTGCTGCCTGCGCATAGGGTCCACCCGATCCAATAGCCAGGATTCCTCTGTCCGCTTCGATCACATCACCGGTTCCGGAGAGAAGAAGCGAGTGTTCCTTGTCAACGGCAATCAGCATGGCCTCCAGCCTTCGCAGGAATTTATCGGTCCGCCAGTCCTTGGCCAACTCAACCGAGGCACGAAGCAGGTTGCCGCTGTACTGTTCCAGTTTCTGTTCCAGCTTGTCGTACAGGGTGAAAGCGTCGGCGGTTGCGCCTGCAAATCCGGTAATGACCCGGTCATGGTACAGTCTTCGCACTTTTTTAGCCTGGTGCTTCAGAACGGTATTGCCGAAAGAGACCTGGCCGTCTCCAGCCAATGCTACCTGGCCATTATGGCGTACAGCAATTATTGTGGTAGATCGTATTTTCATTCATTCACTCTATCGATTGAGAAATTATTTGCCTGCAGGCGACCACAAGCATGACGCCCGAAGGGAATTAAGGGTACCTATTTTGTAATCGTTCACCGGAACACATCAAAGACTGCATAATCCGGATCTGTAACGATTACCTATTTTTCATCTGGATTTGACAAGGGGTGTGCCTTGTCGTACACGTTCGCCAGGTGATCCAAAGTCAGATGAGTGTAGCGCTGGGTAGTCGACAAACTCGCATGCCCCAGCAATTCCTGAACGGACCGAAGATCTGCTCCCATTTCCAGAAGGTGGGTGGCAAAGGAATGTCGCAGGGCATGAGGCGTTACAATCTGCGGGATACCCGCCCGCTCGCCATATGCCTTGACCATGCGCTCAACACTCCGGGCGGACAATCGGTTCCCTCTTCCGTTCAGAAACATGGCATCCTCTTCGATGGCTCTCCCCCGACCCGCCCGCTCCCGGATCAACTGCAGTCGCTGGGGCAGCCAGCCATTCACCCCTTCGATGGCGGGACGACCGACAGGCACCAACCTTTCCTTGTTTCCTTTGCCCCGTACCCTAAGCACTTCCTCTGCGAAATCAAGGTCGTTCAGGTTTCTCGAGACCAGCTCGGAAACCCGCATTCCCGTTGAATACAGGAGTTCGAGGATGGCCTTGTCCCGATGCATGTATGTGTCTGCAGGAAGAGGCGCCTCGAGGAGTGCGAACGTCTCGTCCACAGTGAGGAAAACAGGAATAAAACGACCGATTTTCGGACTGGTTATACCGACCAGCGGATCGTTCTTGACCTTCCCCCGGCGTAAGGAGAAACGGAAAAATGTTCGCAGGGCGGAAAGTTTTCTTGCCACAGTAGCGCTGCAGTTGTGACCATGCAGACTCACCACAAAAGACCGCACCTGAATGGCACTCACTGTTTCGAGGGTGCACTCTTTTCCGAGATGATGGCAAAATTCGAGAAGATCTCGGCGATACCCGCTGACCGTATGCTCGGAATAGCCCTTTTCGCTTTCCAGCCAACTTGTAAAAATCTCAATTGTTTTTATCATTTTCAAGGGAATTGCAGGAGGGGCGAAAAGCCGCCCTGCGGCTGCATGCATACAGCAGACCTGTCTATTTTTTCTCCTCGACTTCTTGGCTCGGAGGGAATATATACGGTGCTTTTTTCTTTTATTTATGATTGATTTGCAGTTCTATCCTGAATGGAAGAAGGAAGCAACTTACTTTTACCAGGCACCACCCGGTCGATTATGGCAAAGAAAACCTTTGAAGCGGCATTGGCCCGACTTGAGCAGATCACTGAAGAGCTTACCGACGGAGAGTTGAGCCTTGAAAACAGTCTGAAAAAATTTGACGAAGGCATTAAATTGGCGAGTTTCTGTAATGAGCAACTGAGTGAAGCCCGGGCCAAGATCGAACTCTTGCTGTGCAAAGACGGTAAGCTGGAAGCAGTTCCATTTGATGAGCAGGAAAGTGAACATAAAGANATATTTGAGTGAAAAAAAAAGCATTGTCGAAAAAGGTCTTGAAGCGCTGATGCTCAAGGCTGACGGACCATTTACCCATCATATCGAGGCGATGCGTTACAGCCTTTTTGTCGGGGGAAAACGTGTCCGTCCCATTCTCTGCCTGGCTGCCGGAGAAGCGATAACTAACGATCCGGAAACACTCGACAATCTTCTGCCGGTAGCGTGTGCTCTGGAGTGCATTCATACTTATTCCCTTATCCATGACGACCTTCCGGCCATGGATGACGATGACCTCCGGCGGGGCAAGCCGACCAACCACACCCTTTTTGGCGAGGCTGGTGCGATTCTCGCCGGCGACGGCCTGTTAACTTTGGCTTTTGACCTGCTCAGTGATCCTCGATACAGTGCTATCTCCGCCGAGAGCCGTCTGCGTATCATCCATGCGATTGCCAAAGCAGCCGGGCCACTTGGCATGGTTGGCGGTCAAGCTCTCGATATAGCAAACGAAAAGACTGAATTTCCCTTCCAGACCCTGCAGACGATTCACAAAAGCAAGACCGGCGCCCTGATAACCGGTTCCGTAATGGCCGGTGCCATAGGAGCTGGAGCTTCGGCAGAACAGATCGAGCATCTGATGCATTACGGCGACAAGATCGGCCTAGCCTTCCAGATTGTCGACGACCTGCTCAATGTCACCTCGACAACGGAACAGCTCGGCAAGGCGGCCGGTTCCGATGCAAATCGCGGCAAAGCCACCTATCCTGCCTTTTTCGGTGTCGAGCAAACCCGNATCAAGGCAGAAGAAGCAGTAGCGGAAGCTATCGAAGCGTTGCGGAATTTCGATGAAAAAGCCGATCCACTTCGAGATCTTGCCGGATATATTTATGCCAGGAGTCATTGATGGGATAATCTTCCCGAGCGACACTAGAAAAAACGCAATCAATTCATCTAGAGCCATCCTGGATGCCCATGATCATTTTCATATGGTAAAATCCCGGCTCACTTCTTTTGTTTAAGAATAATATGTCAATACCACCGCCAGCCCCGATATCCATCCTCGAGGGAGTTGCTTCACCGGCCGACATTCGCACGCTCTCCGTCCCCGAACTCAAGAAACTTGCCCAGGAGATACGTGAGTTAATTGTCCAGACGGTAGCCCGAACGGGAGGACACCTCGCGCCGAGCCTTGGGGTGGTGGAACTGACCATTGCCCTTCATTATGTTTTTAATACCCCCGGTGATAAACTTATCTGGGACGTCGGCCATCAATCCTACGCCCACAAGATTCTCACCGGCAGACGGGGACAGTTTGCCACCCTTCGACAATACAAGGGAATGAGCGGTTTTCCCAAATTCAAAGAAAGCCTCTACGACGCATTCGAAACGGGTCATAGCTCCACATCCATTTCCGCCGCCCTCGGAATGACCCTGGCCAAAGACTTGAAGGATGACCCGAACCGGGCCATCGCCGTTATCGGAGACGGCTCGATGACTGCGGGACTGGCCTTTGAGGCGCTCAATCATGCCGGCCATCTTGACAAGGATCTGATCGTCATCCTCAACGACAATGAGATGTCGATATCTCCCAATGTCGGCGCGCTTTCGAGCTTTTTGAGCCGCAAGCTCACCGGCAAAACCATGAGCCGGGTCAAAGCCCATCTGGTCGAAAAGCTCCAGATTTCCGATGTGGGAGAAAATATTCTCAACATCCTGCGCAAAAGTGAAGAAANCTTCAAGAGCTTCTTTACCCCGGGCATGCTGTTCGAGGCGTTCAAATTCAACTATATCGGCCCCATTGACGGTCACAACCTCGAAGATCTGCTGGAGACTCTCGAGACGGTTCGGGATAACTCCCAGGGCCCGATGCTCATTCATGTTTTGACCAGAAAGGGCAAAGGATATGAACCGGCCGAAATAAACCCGGATATCTTCCACGGGATCGGCCCCTTCGATATTGTCAGCGGCACGCCGCACACCTCCAAGGGACCGGCTACCTACACCCAGGTCTTTGGCGACACCATTACCGGCATGGCNACAAAAGACGAAAAAATTGTCGCTATATCGGCAGCAATGGTATCGGGAACCGGCTTAAAGCAATTCGCCGGAAAATTCCCCGATCGCTTTTTCGATGTTGGGATAGCCGAGCAACATGCTTTGACTTTTGCGGCCGGACTTGCAGTAGAAGGAATGCGTCCGGTGGTCGCCATCTACTCCACCTTTTTCCAACGCGCCCTCGATCAGATAATCCATGATATCTGCATCCCCAACCTGCCGGTGACTCTGGCCATAGACCGGGCAGGCGTCGTCGGCGACGACGGCCCCACCCATCACGGAGTATTCGATATTTCCTTTCTCCGCTTTATTCCCAACATGGTCATCATGGCTCCCAAGGATGAAGAGGAACTGCAGCATATGCTCTTTACTGCTGTCTATCATAACGGCCCAGCCGTTGTCCGCTATCCGCGCGGCGTCGGGCATGGCGTACCGCTCGCGGATATCCTGATGAAACTTGAAATGGGCAAGGGAGAACTGCTGAGACCCGGCAACGACATACTTCTGCTGCCGGTAGGCAACAGGGTCTATCCTGCCCTGGAGGCAGCCGACGGCCTGAAAAAAGTCGGCATCGAGGCGGCAGTCATCAATCCACGTTTCATCAAACCCCTGGACGCAGATCTTATCTGCCAATGGGCCGGCCATACCGGAAAGGTTGTGACGATCGAGGACAATGCCCGCCAGGGCGGCTTCGGCAGTTCCATCCTTGAACTTTTCAGCAGGCGCGGTCTGTACTCGGTCAAAACCTGCATGCTCGGCCACCCTGATAATTTTGTTGAACATGGCCCCCAGAAAACCTTATGGAAAAACAGTCACATCGATGTTCCGTCAATTATTCGGGCAGCGATAAAACTTAACGGGCGAAACGAGTAGTGCATCGCGCTTGTAATTCTCCGAAGGTACCTGTCATTCGCCGTTATAAACCACTTGCATCGTTTTTTTCCGAACTCTTCCTCGCATGAGCCCGTAAAAACAGATCTTTTGCCGATTGTTGCAGAAAGTATCTGCTCTCTACCTTTAAACATCGAATCAATGCTTATTGTGTTTTTGTCATAAAACATCGTTTACCTTGCTCGCGGTTCCGTCTTCTCACCCAATCAACGAGGTAAAAAAATGCGTATCGGCATACCACGAGAGATACACAAAGGCGAAAAACGTGTGGCAACATCTCCTGAAGTGGCCAAATCTCTGCAAAAACTTGGTTTTGAGATAATTCTTGAATCAGGTGCGGGCCTGGAAGCAAAATTTACCGACGATTCCTATCGTGAGGCAGGCGTCGAGATAGCACCGGACGCACCGACAATTTATCATCGTTCCGACATTATCCTCAAAGTCCGGCCACCCGAATTCAACCATGAACTCGAGAAACACGAACTGGAGTTGCTGCGCGATGGACAGACCCTCATCGGTTTCATCCAACCGGCGCAGAACCAGGAATTACTGAAAGAACTCTCCGCGAAAAATCTTTCGGTTCTGGCAATGGATTCTATCCCGCGAATCTCTAGGGCTCAGAAGATGGATGCATTGAGTTCGATGGCCAATATTGCCGGGTACCGGGCAATAATCGAAGCTGCACAACACTTTGGCCGGTTTTTCACCGGCCAGATTACCGCCGCCGGCAAAATTCCTCCGGCCAAGGTCCTGGTGATCGGTGCCGGGGTTGCCGGGCTTTCCGCTATCGGCGCCGCCAAAAGCCTGGGTGCGATTGTTCGTGCCTTCGATACACGCCCCGAGGTAAAGGAGCAGGTCGAGAGCATGGATGCGGAGTTCCTGATGCTCGATTTTGCCGATGAGGACGGAACCGGGGAAGGCGGCTACGCCAAAGTGATGAGCGAGGAATTCATTAAGGCCGAGATGGATCTTTTTGCCCGCCAGGCTCTGGAGGTCGATATCATTGTCACAACAGCCCTCATTCCGGGAAAACCAGCCCCCGAACTGATTACCGAATCGATGGTAAAGAGCATGAAAGAGGGCTCGATAATTGTCGATCTCGCGGCTGAAATGGGCGGAAACTGCAAACTCACGGAAGCCGACGAGGTTGTGGTGAAACACGGGGNGACCATAATAGGCTATACGAACCTGCCGTCTCGCCTGGCAACGCAATCCAGTCAGCTGTACGCCACCAATCTTCGTCATCTCCTGGCGGATTTAACGCCGAAAAAGGATGGCAGGATCTTTATCGATATGGATGACGAAATAATCCGTGGGGCCACCGTCATCAAAGAAGGCGAAATTNCCTGGCCTCCGCCTCCGCCCAAACTCTCTGCCGCCCCGCAGCGGAAACCTGCGGCGGCGATACGACCACCGAAAGCTGCGGAAAAGAAAAGCCCGGCGAAACTCTCTCTGTTCTTTATATTTGTCGCCATTACCCTGCTGAGCCTGGGGAGTGTCGCNCCTCCTCAGTTTCTGTCCCATTTAACCGTTTTCGTTTTATCCTGTTTTGTCGGCTACATGGTCGTATGGAATGTGACCCCGTCTCTCCATACCCCGCTGATGAGTGTTACCAACGCGATCAGCAGCATCATTATCATTGGCGCTCTTCTTCAGATTTCATCGGAAAACATCCTGATCATGTTTTTGGCAGGGATCGCGATTCTCATAACGAGCATAAATATTTTCGGTGGATTCTCGGTCACCCGCCGGATGCTTGCCATGTTCAAGAGATAGGAGGTAACACATGTCCCAAGGTGTTGTAACCGTAGCGTATATAGGCGCAACTATCCTGTTTATCCTTTCCCTTGGTGGCTTGAGCCGCCCCGAAGCGTCGCGGCGCGGCAACCTCTTCGGCATCTTCGGCATGACGCTGGCACTTGCAGCCACCATCATCGGCGTGGTTTCGGCCAACTATTTCATTTTGTTCGGTGCTGTTATCGTTGGCGGCACGATTGGTCTCATACTCGCCAAAAAAGTTTCAATGACTCAGATGCCGGAATTGGTGGCCATACTTCACAGTCTGGTGGGTCTCGCGGCGGTACTTGTCGGTTTTGCCAACTTCCTGGTTCATGACACCTCGATTGTCGGCATAGACAGGACAATTCATGATGTCGAAACCTGCCTGGGGATATTCATTGGCGCCCTCACCTTTTCCGGTTCGGTAGTTGCCTTTTTGAAATTAAGCGCCAAGATCAGCGGCAANCCTCTCCTGCTTCCCGCCCGCCACTGGTTCAATGCCGCCCTGTTGGTCGGCGCCATCTGGTTTGGTGCGAGATTCATCGGCCAGTCGGCTGTCGGTGACGGCACCGCACCACTTCTTGGCCTTACCGTCCTCGCCCTGATCTTCGNCGTGCATATGGTGATGGCAATTGGCGGAGCCGATATGCCGGTAGTTGTATCCATGCTCAACAGTTATTCCGGCTGGACGGCAGCGGCAACCGGCTTCATGCTGAACAACGATCTGCTTATCGTCGTTGGTGCTTTGGTCGGCAGCAGCGGCGCCATCCTCAGTTATATCATGTGTCGTGCGATGAACCGGAAATTCATTGCCGTCATCGCCGGAGGGTTCGGCACCTCGAGCGGGACGGCCGGATCCGGTCCGGTCGGCGAGGCCGGCGACATCGTTGCCGTGGACGGTGCGGAAGCAGCCGAGCTGCTGCAGAACGCCAGGGAGGTTGTAATCATTCCGGGATATGGTATGGCGGTTGCCCAGGCCCAGCATGTGGTGCATGAGATTACCAGAAAACTGCGCGAGAAAAAAATCAACGTCCGTTTTGCCATCCATCCCGTTGCCGGTCGGATGCCGGGACATATGAACGTGCTTCTCGCAGAAGCTCATGTTCCCTACGATATTGTTTTTGAGTTGGAGGAGATCAATGCAGAATTTCCCCGGGTGGATGTCTCGGTGGTGATCGGGGCCAACGATATTGTCAATCCCGCTGCCCAGGAAGTACCGGACAGTCCTATCGCCGGGATGCCTGTCCTGGAATGCTGGAAAGGCAAAACCACCATCGTCCTCAAGCGATCCATGGCAACCGGCTATGCCGGAGTGGAAAATCCGCTCTTTTACAAAGAAAACACCCGGATGCTTTTTGGCGATGCCCGCGACAGTCTGGATATTGTGTTGAAGAATCTGGATTAATGTTGAAAATCAGTACTGTGATTTTTTGATTACCCTGAGGGAAAAGAGGTGTCGATTATGTCGCTTGGAAATAAAATTAAACAGTTACGGCAGGAAAAAGGCTGGTCGCAGGATGAGNTTGCTTATTCATAGAGCTCATCCTGCAAGCGCCTGCACGTGGTTAATGCAAATAGTTTACAATACAGGCTTTAAAAAAGCCGAAAACAATACTATCATTACTTACGGCTTTGGGTGGACATTCACGACCCAGATCTTCTTCATCAGTTCCGAAAGCTTGACCAGCTTGATGACGATATAAGGAAAACCACGTTTCTTTTGGATGCCATCCTGCCCTAACAACAGATCAATCGACTTGCCCAAAGGGCGAATCCAAGCGAGAAACTGAGGTGAGAGCATGCAGACACACCACCGTCAAACGGAACAACTTCTCAATAAGATCCGCAGATTACCGCCCGAAAAAGTCGCGGTAGTAGATGATTTTNTAGAATTTTTACGGCATCGCGACGAGATGGACAATCTGGTCAAGGCGGCCGGCAAGATTTCTGAAGAATCTTTCCGGCAAATATGGGACAACCCGGAAGATGCCGAATATGACAATCTAGAGTTTCGGCGACATTATCCTGGTGCCGTTTCCCTTCACCTATCAGACAACTACCAAGAAAAGACCAGCGGTGGTCGTCAGTACCGAGAAATATAACGCCGACCGGTACGATCTCATCATTATGGCCATCACCAGCCGCCTTCATCAGGTTGACAAGCTTGGGGATAAACTGGTAATTGACTGGCAGGGAGCGGGACTGATCAAGCCATCGGTATTCAAACCTATCCTTGCCACCATCGAAAACACCCTGGTCATCAAACAACTTGGCAGGCTCCAAAACGAAGACCGCCATAATCTCGGTCTTATTCTTCAAGACATCCTGGGAGCGAATTAAGCCACATCTGATTCCCCATCCTCGGAATATCAGT
>JGI25320J50211_1000504_pt1 | contig 24307 bp, 20 predicted proteins | sample AutmiccommuBRH21_FD_50211 | JGI IMG/M metagenome (IMG submission 50211)
GGCGCTGAAGAGAAATGAAGGTCGAAATGCGATTTTCCTACCAATTCATCTAAAGAGATATTGAGGGCCTGGAGCATGGGTTGGTTTGCATACACAAACCTTCCGTCCACGTCCAGGATATAGCCGTGATCTGACGAGAGAAGCGTGTCAAAAAGCCGTTGTTTCCTGTTACTCTCAGCGGAAAAGCTACCGACAGCTTCATAGATCAGTTGGTCGAGAGCTTCATTGAATCGAATTAAATCGTAGCTACCCAGTGCCTCTTCGGGTCGTAACTGATGCCAAAGACGAATAACGGTTGCACGCAAAAACCGATACTCGCTCATCACATCGGTAATTTTAAAACCTGAACANATACGCTCCAGACCATGATCTACAGCAGCGCCGGTAGGCGAATCCTGATTGAGACCTTTTGATTTTTCGGCTTGCTCGTGCTTATCCTCCTGCGTATCAAGATCATCAGCAATATCTTCCAGCATCAGTTTGGCGTGATCGCGTAAAGCTTCCTTATCCATGTCTCCCGATTTGGGCTGAATTGAGTCTGCAAATTGCTCCCACTCCTGAAGAACTGCCTCGATATTGTTTCGAATGAAAGTTGAGAATTTCATAGAAGCCTTTGATTTGTTGATTAAGAGACTTTCGTAATGGCAAGAGGTGCTTCATCGAACGTGATCCTGCATTTGGTGTGGGGGCGACATGGAACATCAAAAAAATCCAGATTTTCTGAGCAACTCCACCTGACTTATAATTTTGAAAAGGACGTTTATCGTTTTTTGTCTTGGTTTCGAACGATAATCATCAACGCTCCTTTTGCTATACATCATCGCACTTAGTCCTGTAATCTCGGTGCCTACACAGTGTGATTTTGAAACAATACGAAGAGTGCTTAATCTCCGCCGATGCCGGCATGGTTGCCGAAGCCAGATGGCTGTTTTGCTCGCGCCGATAATCGGCACCCGAGGTGTTGAAATCCTCTCAACATCGAGACCGGCGCTATTACCGNCCTTGCTCCCGATGCTGGCAGCGATCTCTTCATCGTCTCGTGATTCCGACACAGTTTCGACGGCCACTTTGTTTGCACTCAAGGATTTCGGAGTGGATATTGCCGTCGATGACTTCGGCGCCGGCTATTCCTGCCTGAGGGATCCGCCGCTTCCCACTGCTCGATCGGTTTTCTGCAGGTTCAATCACAGAATACGTTGGCAATGCCCTACTGATCTGGAAAAATTTAAAAAATAATTCAAACTTGCAAAATTTTCGAATGGTTTGACTCGACATTTTTATCTTCATTTGTTAAGAAAAGCTTTCGGTACTCATGCAACACCAGCCGGGATGGATTTGCGGTTCTCCAGTCGGAGCACATACCAAGCACGGCAACGGAGATTCACACACCCCTGCCGAGTTAGACGAGTATCAAGGAAGTACAAGGGGGTTCGGGCGAAATGTTCAACACTTGGTTAAAGTGATTCGCCCTCAAAAGCAGGGCCTGGATGGTGGAACTGGTAGACACCCGAGACTTAAAATCTCGTGAGCCTTGTGCTCGTGCGAGTTCGATTCTCGCTCTAGGCACCAATAAAATCAAGCGCTTCAGCCGATTCTAATATTGACTGAAGCGCTTTTTTCGTTTCCAAATTTAACATTATTCACCACATTTTCTTCCAATTCCGGATTCCTTTCATTCCCCGCATTTACAACAATTTCTTGGTCTATTTTCTCTCTTATCTTCAGGTACATATCTGGAAAGATATCTTACTGATATATTTAGTGTGCAACTTGAATGCTCATCTGTGCAACACTTGAACAGTTTCATACGAAAAAACTGTCCGCCTCCTTTGCCCCTCACGTCTTTCTTCCAGTAAGATTATAATTTCACTCAATTTATAATTTTATTTTTCATCGGTATAGTTCTTGCTCACTTTGCCCCAGTCGCAGGAAATTACTCTTTCCACTCGATGGCAATCAAGATTAACGGGGAACAGGCTTTGATTGACAACGGCATGGCATGTTCCCGTTATACTTCAACCGTAATTTATGAGAGGAGAAAAGAATTATGCCGAAAAAGTACGCGATGCTTATTGACTTGCGAAAATGCGTAGGTTGCACGTCCTGTCAGATNAGCTGCAAAATGGAGAACGCGGCGCCGATGGGTTTCTTCAGATCCAAAGTAGATATTGCCGACATTGGCAAGTATCCAAAACCCAAGCGGTACTTTTTCCCGAAAATCTGCAATCAGTGTGATAACGCACCCTGTATTCCCCCTTGTCCCGTTAATGCAACGTTCAAACGAGATGATGGGGTGGTAATCATTGACCGAAAAATCTGTATCGCCTGTGGTGCCTGTGTAGAAGCGTGTCCCTATGGAGCCCGTTTCCTTCATCCTCATCTTAAAGACCTGGCGGACAAGTGTGATTTCTGCAGCCATCGTTTGGCGGCTGGAATCGAAGAGCCTGCCTGTGTGCGGAATTGTATGGGGCGGGCACGGGTCTTCGGTGACCTGAACGATCCGAAGAGCGCCATCTCCAGACTCATGGCCGCAAATAAGACGGTAACCTGGCATGATGATTACGGAACGAAACCGATGGTCTATTTCATCGCCCCTGATTCTGAAGTTTTCAATGCAGCCGATGGCGTAATTAACATTTAGGAGGAAACCGAATATGCAACTGACACGAAGAAGCGTACTGAAGTATGCCGGCGCATTAGCGGGGATAGCAGCCTTGGAACAGAGCGGCCTGCTTTTTCTTAAGAAATTGAGTCCGGCGGAAGCACAGGCAATGCAGACCGCCATGGATAACTACGAGGTAAAATATAGTGCCGACTGCATGTGTCCCAGTGAATGCGGGCTTGAATTTTGGGTAAAAGACGGCAAAATCCATAAAATATACGGCAACCCGCATGTACCGTTCAATGACGGTATAGTCTGTGCGAAAGGCGCCTCCGGTCAACAGCTGGTATACTCGCCGGATCGACTCAAACACCCGATGATCAGAGTGGGGGAACGGGGCGAAGGCAAGTTCAAAAAAGTTTCGTGGAATGAGGCTATTGATTACATCGGCAAAAAACTGATGGCTATCAAGGAAAAACACGGCCCGGAATCAATTATCATGGACAGTGGCGATGTTACCGATCGTGACCAGTACTGGCGCCTGGGTTATGGGTTGGGGACCCCGAACTGTGTCGAGCACGGTTCAATCTGTGATACTCCACGGCGGCACGGCCCCAAACTCATTGTCGGCGGCAAGCGGTGGGAGCCGGATCTCATGCGGCCGGTCTATGTCCGAGAGCCTGACGGCAGCCTGAAAAAAGATATGTCTTACAAAACCAAGCTGATCATCTACTCCGGCTGGAACCCCTTTGTCGCTACACGGATTATGTATGAAAACCGGGGAACGGTTGGCGCAAAAGTGGAAGCCGGATGTAAGTATTTCGTTATCGATCCGAGTTATTCAAACACTGCAACACTGGCAGATAAATGGGTGGCACCACGTCCGGGTACCGATAACGATATTTTCGCGGCAATGCTGCGGTATATTCTGGAAAATGATAATCAGAAAGATCCCAATAAGAAATATATCGACTGGAGTTTCAAAAACTACTCGATCGGATGGGATGAGTTTGAGGCCGCCTTCAAATCGTGGTGGACGAAGAAAGATCCGATAAACGGACTGAGTTATTTCAGCGTTGAGTGGGCTGCAGAACGGGCCGACATCTCCAGGGAAGATGTTGTCGAGCTTGCCCATGCCTTCGGGATCACCAAGCCGGCAGCACTGATCTGGGGTATGCAATCGCCCGGTCATCACTTCAACGGCTATCCTGCTTCCATTCTTGGCGTTGCCTTGAATGTGATCACCGGCAACTTTGATGTTCCCGGCGGGGTTGTCGATACTGAAATCATGAAATGGGGTAAAGGCGGCAAAGGCAGATCCTACTCTTTTGTCGAAGAAAAAAATTTCACCGACCGGGTCGTTACTCGCATTATCGACGGTAAGAAAGTTGAAGGCAAGCAGTCAGAGTTGCACAAAGACCATTACGGCAGCAAATATCCCTCCGCCTGGGACGATGTCGTCGGCGACTACCCTGAGTTTTTCGAGGGAACGAATGTTGAGATCCGCTATGGTTCCTTCCGCGGCCATAAGTACCCCTTGAAGGCATTCATCCTGCGAACAGGAAACGCCGTAGTCAGCGCCACTGCTACCTGGAAATGGCGTGAGGCTTTGACCTCCAAGGATGCGGCAGGCAACTACAACCTTGACCTGATGGTATTTATCGATACGCTCAACCTGGAAAGCGCCCTCTACGCCGATGTAATTTTGCCGGAAGCAAGCTACGCTGAGCGGGTGAGCTGGTCGGACATCTNCCCGCCCATGCCACTCGGTTATCTCCGTGACGCCGTGATCAAGCCGATGCATGAATCCAAAAACCCCACCGAGATCATGAACCTGCTCGCCAAAAAACTATACGATCTTGGTGACAAGGACATAAAACCCGGGGATTTCTGGGAACGTTATAAAGACGAGGACACCTTTGCCACTGACCTGGTATTGGGGACTCCCGGTAAACCTAATATCGGTACGCCGCTGCCCTATCCTCAGTACCCTGAGGGTTATACGATCCGGGGCACTCCGGATTCCCTGGAAAAAGGTGACGCCAAGGTTGATCACGAGAAAAAGGAGGTGGTTGGCGAGCAGGTAACTCCGGCCTGGATGCGAAAAAATAATGGTGTAGCCGTGTGGCCCATGAGTTGGTATCGTAACAGGAAGTCGGGATCCGATGAGCCAAATAAAGTGTGGCCGCCCACCGATTCGAAAATGATTGAATTCACATGGGACTACAAAGACGGCGACAAGCGTAAAGGTCGTTATTCCAAGTACAACCAATTACTGGAAAAAGCTGGTGGCGAAGTTCCTTATGGCTTGAAAAGAATCGGATTCGAAAAGTTTCCGGAGACATTCTATTGGTTCGAAACGATCTGGAATCCCTATACTAATCCTGAATATACAAAATATGCCAAGGATTATCCTTTCCAGCTCATCACCGGCCGCATCCATCACTCGATGACCGGCACCCAGATGGTGCCCTGGCTCGGGGAGATAAAAGCTGAAGGTTTGTGGCACCCCATGAACGAAGAATTTGAAGCCGACGTACCGGAAAGGATGCCGGATACCGACGAACCAATGAAAAGTGTCCCCAGAAAGTTCAAGGCCAACACCTTTTCTGTCGGAACCATCTGGATGAACGATGATGACGCCCAGACACTGGGATTGAAGACAGGAGATCTTGTGGTTGCCGAGAATCCTCTGGGTAAATCAACCAAGGGAAAGATCTACGCATCCGGCGGGATCAGGCCGGGGGTTGTGAAAATCGCCTTCGGAGCAGGTGGTCGATTCAGTCCCGGCCTTGGTGTAGCATATAAAAGCAGGGATTACACCCCTGACTGCAACAACCTCATGGATCCGGAAGCGTTGAGCCCGATTATGGGTCAACCTGCTTACGCCGACATGCTGTTGCGGATCAAAAAGGCATGACGTAGCAATACCTCGTAAAAAAAGCGGAGGGCCCCTCCCTCCGCTTTTTTTTATTCGTGCCCGCCTAATACTATATGGAGCAATCATGATTGAAGAATTGCAAGAAGAGTCTTATTTATATAACCTGCTCTCCCAACTGTTTCTCCCTGAACCTTCCGAGGGCTTGCTTCGTGGATTAGCCGCCATCGCCATTCCCGATGCAGATGACCATAATGCAGACACAGGGTTACGCTTCCTCGTACAATCATCACAGGAGAATGCGCAACGCCTCGACCTTTGGCGAGAAGAACTGGTGGTGGAATACACCCGTCTTTTTATCGGGCCGAAATCTCCTCCCGCAGTTCCCTTTGCGTCTTTTTATCTCTCCGATAACCGTGCGCTGATGACCAATGAAACCATTGAAGTCAGGAAAAAATACATGGAAAGCGGAATGGGCGTGATTAATCTCTATCAGGTCCCTGATGACCACATAGCCATTGAGCTGGAATTTGTGAATTACCTCACAAAACAGGCTTTGGATGCCGCCCGGTCAGGCGACATCGTCGCGGCACAAAGCAGCTTAACTGCCAGAAATGAATTTATTTCCGGTCATCTCCGACTCTGGGTACCGACTTTTGCAGATAAAATTCTGGAAAATACCGGCGAGGAGTTTTTTAAGGGCACGGCATACCTGCTGAAAGGAACGTTAGTCGATATCCCTTGATTGAAATCCGGTCATATGCTTTTACTTCCGTTTAAGCGTTGTTTCAAACGCCTTATNCCTGCCGTGATTCTCCTGCTTATGCTGGTACCAGGTTGCAGAGATGAGGAACCGCCGAAGAAGGTACGCTTGCATGGAGCTTTTCCCGCGGTTACCAACCCAGTGTCGGTACCGGCTGCCGACTCCATCAAGTTTAGCTTTGACCACCGCCTCAGCCCCAAGGATGATGTGCGTATTTNCCTGCCGTTTCTTAATTATCTCAGCGACCAGACGGGGCTTGCATTTTCCTTGAGATTTACCGAAAATTATGAGGACACTGCAGATAATTTAGGTCGCGGCCTGGTTCAGTTCGCCGCAATGGGACCGGTAAACTATATTAATGCGAAGAGAAAGTACGGCGCAGGTTGTTTGGTAACAGGATTAAATAAAGACTTTAAACCGGAATATCGCGCCGTCATCTTCACGAAAATTGATTCTCCTGTGAACAGTCTTGATGAATTGCGGGGTAAAAATTTTGCCTTTGGCGACCGCTATTCCACCCAGGGCCACATTATCCCGAGGAAAATGCTCGATGACGTCGGCATTACCTTGCAGAGACTGCGCGGCCACGTCTTTACCGGCTCCCATGTCAATACTGCCAGGGCGGTGCTCAACGGCAATTATGAGGCCGGCGCCATACAGGACACCCTGGCAAGGCAACTGGCGAGTGAAGGAAAAATTAAAATACTGGCCACGTCAAAGCCGTATCCAAGCAGTCTGATCTGCTATGTGAAGACAGTCGAGCCGAGCGTTTTGGCTGCAATGAAAACCGCTCTGCTGAAGATGGACCCGGCCGGCATTCATCGCGATCTTCTCGGGGGATGGGATCGCACTGAAATGCCGAATGGTTTTCAAGAATTTCATGAGGACTCTTTAGCGGAATTGGAGGACCTGGTTGATCGCTATCTTTCAAACAATACACAAAAGCGGTAATGAGACTTTGGTTTAAAATATTTCTCTTAAACTTTTTGGTGATTCTTTCCCTGGGAATCATGATGGGGCTTGCAATTCGGGGAGTCGTTATCGACTCGATGCGTGATGAATTTTTAAGGCAGGGAACCTCCATTGCAAAAAATTTCGCCGATCGAATCGCTGTCTCCATTATTGTGGGGGACCGATATGATATTGAAAAAGCAGCTCAAGAAGTGACCCGGACCGAAAAAGACATCGCATATATCTATCTCACCGGTTTCGACGGCCGGCTTCTTTTCCATACTTTTCACGAAGGCCATCCGCCTGATATACTGGATTGGAACCCAGTGCGAATCTCCGATACCCCAACAACTCGTCTGCTTGATACGGAAGAAGGTCTGATCAGAGATATCGGCCTTCAGATCGTTGAAGGCATGCTCGCGGAGCTCCACATCGGTCTGAGCGAAGAACGACTGGCGGGCACCTTGACGACTATCAGAACGCTCATGCTCATTATTATGGCAGTGGTGATAATCCTGGGTTGTGTTCTTTCCCTTGCCCTGAGCAGACGTGTTACCAAGCCGCTGGAAATTTTGGTTGGTTTCACCCAAAGCCTTTCACGGGGCGAATTCGGGCAACAGGTAAAAGTTCATGCCAGGGATGAAGCAGGCGATCTGGCGGAAACATTTAACGAACTTTCTAAAAAACTGGAAATCTACCGGGAAAACACAGAGGAGCACTATCGACAAATGCTCCAGGCAGAAAAACTCACAGCTCTTGGCCGCTTGTCGGCAGGATTGGCCCACGAAATACGCAACCCTCTTACTTCCATAAAATCTTTGTTTCAATCTTTTGAAAAAAAACCTGATGTATCGGATGAAGATATCAAAATTGTGCTGACAGCCGTCGATCAGATGGATGGACTGGTGACCAAATTCCTCGGTTTTGCCCGTAGCGAAAGCTTCCATTTCGGCACTGTATATCCTAACGCGCTACTCAAACAAGTTGTTGATCTTACACAGTTCCAGACTAGAACACATAATATTGAACTGGAATTCAATCTAGAAAAACTCCTTCAGATCCAGGGCGACGGTTCAATGATCCGACAAGCCCTCCTCAACCTGATAATGAATGCCATTGAGGCCATGCCTGAGGGCGGACGCCTCTCTCTCGCCACGAAAACAATGAATGATCAAATAGAAATTTCGATTACAGATACCGGTTTCGGCATACCTGAAGATATACGGGATTTCATCTTTGATCCCTTTTTCACCACGAAAACTGAAGGAACCGGTCTAGGTCTCGGCATCGCATACAATATTGCTCAACTCCACCAGGGAAACATTTCTTTTGTCAGCAATGCTACGGGAACAACCTTCTTCCTGAGGCTGCCGATACAATCATGATTACAATCCTTGTGGTGGATGACCAGGAAACCGTTACCTATTCCCTTAAACGTCTTCTCCAATTGGAAGGATACCAGGTCCTCATTGCCGGCGACGGTCTGAGCGCCATACATCTCGTCAAAAGCACCCCCCTGGATCTGGTCATCATGGACGTCAAAATGCCGGGCATGGATGGACTGGAAGCCCTGGCTGAAATCAAGAGTGCAGAGCCGCAATTGCCGATCATCATGATGACAGCGTACAGTAGCATCGATAAGGCTATCGAGGCGACGAAGCTTGGCGCCTTCGACTACCTTGCCAAACCGTTCGACAACAATGAACTGCTCGCCAGGGTCAAGGAGGGATTAAAGACCCGTGACATGGTGACGAAAGCAATAAGTTTCGAAGAAGCAGGAAACTCTGACGTCGAACAGGTAATCGGTAAGAGTCCGCTGATGCTCGCAGTCTACAAACAGGTTGGCAAAGTTGCCCACACGGATGCCACAGTTCTGATTAAAGGTGAAAGCGGCACCGGAAAAGAATTGATCGCCAGGGCTATTGTTCACCACAGCAACAGGTCCGGAAAGCCCTTCCTGGCAATCAATTCGGCCGCCATACCGGAACAATTGCTGGAGAGCGAGCTCTTCGGTTACGAAAGAGGAGCGTTTACCGGGGCGGATGCAAAAAAGACAGGTAAGTTCGAACAATGCTTCGGGGGCACCATTTTCCTCGACGAGATCGGCGATATGCCTGTCGGTTTGCAGGCCAAACTCCTGCGAATTCTTCAGGATGGCCGTTTTGAAAGACTTGGCGGTTCAGAAACCATAAAAAACGACGTCCGTATCATCGCTGCATCTAATAAAAATCTTGAAGACATGGTTCACAACGGAGAATTTCGGGAAGATTTATATTATCGTCTTAATGTCGTGAGTATTGAACTCCCCCCCTTACGGGAACGCCTTGAGGATATCGATGATCTAGCCGGATATTTTATTAGCAGGTTCAATAAGAAATTTTCCAGGAATATAAAAGGGATTACCAGTGAAGCTTTAATCCACCTGAAAAACCATAGCTGGCCCGGAAATGTTCGAGAACTTGCAAATATTATCCAGAAAGCAGTGGTTTTCTGTAATAGCGACTATCTCTCACCTCAATGTTGCGGCAACCTTGAGAAGTTCAATGTTGATGTAAGCTCGACTATGGAACTGGCGGTGCAACACTTGGTAGACCTGATGTTTGATAACGATTACCAGGGACGCTTTCAGGAAGTTAACAGCCTGTTAGAACGAGCTATGATCAGAAAGGCTCTTGATGTAACCGGTGGTAATCAAGTTAAGAGTGCACGAATGCTGGGAGTATCGAGAAATACTCTCCGTAAAAAGCTTTTTCAGGATAGAAATGAATAGCGCTTAACCGTAACCGAGTTTTTGAATGGGTTAAATACTTCCAAGCTGCCCATTTGTCTCAAGTGTTTAAAAAAGACTTGCCTTCCCTGACGGTAAGATCAGAACATGCGCCATGTTTATGATGTTTGGATTTATGAGATATAGCTGGGCTTTATTTTTTTTCACGAGGTTTTTTGCGATATGGAAAAGTATCAAGGCGTAAAATTCAAGTACCGGCAGACCGGGGAATCCTTTCATTATGACCGGCGCCTGACTGCCCTGAATCGCTGGGCCTATCTTTTTTCTCAGCTTGGCCTCNCCCCCGTACATGCCGATGGTGCCTACGGCAACCAGTCCTATCGTACCGGCTCCACGTCTTTTCTCATTACCAGGTCCGGAATGACCCCGACAGAGCAACTGATACCGGAAAACTATTCCCATGTGGTACGCTTTGATGAGTCTGAAAATACCTTCATCACCGAAGGCAAAGCTGTTCCCTCATCCGAAAGCCTGCTGCATAGCGCTCTGTACAGCGCCTTGCCGAATATAAACGCTATTCTGCACGNCCATTCACAGCTGATCAATACCTATGCTGCCGCTCTCAAAATTCCCGTAACTCGGACGTTTTTCGCCTATGGGACACCCGAACTCGCTGAATCGGCCGTTGCACTGATGGATGGAACTTTCCGTTTTTTCATCCTGAAAGATCATGGCTTTGTTGCCCTGGGGGAAGATATCGACAGTGCCGGAAAATTGACGCTTGACTACTTTGCCGGACTTATTAGGATATTGCGGATTTGATACACAGACATACCTGGTTGCCTCGCCAAGCAACCTCTCTCTATCTTCTCAATTCAAACGTTTATACAACAGGAGTGTACGATGAAAAAAATTCTGCTGTCCGTGGCCGTTGTCTTTCTTTTCAGTACCACCAGTGTTGCCGAACAGCTTCAGGATGAAGCGGTTGAAAGCCTGGCGACCGCGCAAATTTTTGTCAAAGAAGGCAATTACAGCAAAGCTGTCGATGAGATCAATTATGCCCTGGCCAAAGTCAACGAACTGACGGCCGCAGGACTTATCAAGTATATTCCCGAGCCACCCGCCGGCTTTACACTCGTCAGCAAACAGGCGCAAGGTGTAGGAGCCGCAGCATCAATTGCCGGCAATGCCGGTGCAACGGCTGAATACACCAACGACAATGGCGCAACCGTCAATCTGAACATTGCCATCGGCGGCATGACCGGAAAAATGGCCGGTATGGCTGCTCTCGGTTCTGTTTTTGCGGGGATCAACCAGGATGGCGGTTCGGGGCAGACCAGACAGGTCCGCCTCCAGGGATATACCGGAACTGAAATGTTTGACAGCTCCGCACAGACCGGAACTCTCACTTTTCAGGTGGGCGACAAAACATCGGTTACTCTCGAGGGCAGCAGCATCGAATCGGCTGAAATACTCATGCAACTCGCAAAAACAATCGATCTGGCCGGTCTTGAAAAGAACTTCTAGCATATCATGATGTGTTGCTACATTTTTTGAAACGCACGGTACCTCGGAATTTTCATCTTTTCGGGGTACCGACTCTGCCTCTCCCTCACTCCTCCCTAATACTCCCATCTTATTACACAGCTGATTGCGCTGTCATTCTCTCGCCGCCGGAGCGAAATCATCCACATGCCTGATAGGCATTTAATTAAATACTATTATTTTTCATAATTCACACTGCTGCAGCGCGAGCGAGTTTCATTCCATCTATATGTAATTACTATACATTAATCCATACTGGTATGTATACCGAGAGAATATAGGTATTGTCACCCATTTACACATCTTTGGTTTTTGCATATATTGATCGCATTAATCTTTTCTGGGGGGGAAAGAAAATATGGATGATAAATTAATAAGAGATTGTATTCAACATTCGAACAACAAACCGGATAAGAGTAGTAGCCAACAAGAATCTGTCCCGACAAGCCTCTGCGAGTGGCCGGTCACCGACGAGAGACTTTGTTTTGTAATTACCAAAAGCAAAAGCTCTTCCTGGGCAGAAGATCTTTACGACTGCGGGTACATTACCGAACGTAATCGAGTTTATAACTGAGGATGTAGACAGTTGATCTTTAATTTCGCGTCGCCGCTGTCAAGGGCGGCNCGCACTTTGATGGCCAGACTATTTATGGTGACCGGCTTCTGAATGCAATGAGAAATTCCCAGGGTAAGCATCTGATTTTCCGTTAAGTCATTGACGTTACCGGTACAAACTATTATTGGTATCTGGATACCCCGCTCTCGGAGTTTTTCAGCCAGATCCAGCCCTGTGAGTTTGGGCATGGTCATGTCGGTTACGATCAGATCGATCTCAGAATAATGCAGGAAAAGATATTGCAATGCCTTGGGACTATCGACAAAACCTGTAACCTGATAACCAAGGCCAAACAGAATTTCCCTGCCGATTTCCGCCAGGGCAGGATCGTCGTCGACATAGAGGATGCGTTCCGAACCGGTTGGAGAGGAAACCTGGGTACCTAAGGGTACAATTTCGTCGCCCTTCAATTGCGGCAGATAAATATCGAACTGTGTTCCTTTACCTACCGAAGATTTTACTGTTATCAGTCCCTTCATGCTGTTGACGATACCATGGACCATGGAGAGCCCCAGGCCGGTACCTTCACCTTGCTGCTTGGTAGTGAAAAAAGGATCAAAGATCCGGTCGCGCAGTTTATCCGGAATTCCTTCGCCGGTATCGGTTACCTGCATCCGGACATACTCGCCAGGACCTAACTGGCTGTAAATGTGAGTGAATTCAGCACTCAAGCTTACATCTTCCAGACAAATCGTAAGGGTGCCTCCCTTTGCCATGGCGTGGCAGGCGTTGGTGCACAGATTCATTATTATCTGATGGAGTTGCCCCTGGTCAGCCATGACCGTCGCTTGCGAAGCAATGCGCGTTTCTATCGCAATGGTAGTGGGGATAGTCGCTCGCATCAGGCGAATAGCCTCCACAACCGTCTGCTGGAGAAGGACTGGCCGCAACTCCATTTCCGATTGACGGCTGAACGCCAGGATCTGTTTGATGAGATCGCGAGCACGTTCCCCTGCAGTCAATATATTGCCGAGATATGTGTTCACTCTTTGGGGCACCGAGCCGGGCAACTCCCTCACGACGATTTCCGTATATCCCATGATCCCGGCCAGAATGTTGTTGAAATCGTGAGCAATACCGCCGGCCAGCGTGCCAATCGCTTCCATTTTCTGACTTTGTCGCATTTCCTTTTCGAGAAGAACCCGCCTGGTATCGTCAAGGATATATCCGCGGCAAGACACCAGTTCACCTTTTTCATTAAACACACCTATTGCATTGCCGATACAGTAAATCGGATTGCCGTTTCGGTGGCGAAGCTGCCATTCATACCGTTCCAGCCGCTTCTGTTTACGCACCTGATCTAAAACAACCCGACGATCCGCCGGGCTCGAATAGTGATCTTTGAAATTGGCATTTTTTGCTTCGTCAACCGTTTCATAGCCAAGCATCTGGGCAAAGGCAGGATTGCAGTCAAGGATTCGACCGTCGACGGCGCTGATGTAATTGCTTGTCAGGTCCTCTTCAAAGAATTGACGATATTTCGCTTCACTGCTCCTCAGTTCCCTCTGGGTCTCTTTCAGGCCGCTTATGTCGATAAAACTATCGATCAGAAATTCCCGCCCTTGTCTTTCCACCTTGGTAGCACTTGTCAAAACAGGCAGTTCGCTGCCATCGGACCGCAACACTATTCGTTCGCATAAATCAATCTCCTGATGAAGATCAAGCACCGGGCATTCCCCCATCTTCTCCGGACAGACGTTCTGATGGCAGATTAAATCGACAATATCCTCCTTATGCCAGTTGAGCATTGATGCTCCAGCCTTGTTCATATCGACAATCCGGCGTTGTTCAACATCGACAACCATTACTCCGCAGTTGATCGAATCGAGCAGTTTTTTCAAATATTGCTCATTTTCCGCCTGAATCAGCTGATGCTGCTCCAGAGTGTCGAGCATGTGGTTGATCCGGACGGCCAACATTCCTATCTCATCTCCTCCCGGAACTGCCAGCCTCATCCCCTGCTTGCCCTTTTCGGCTATCATACCGACTTCATTGGTAACCTGTATCAATTTTCGAAGTATGAAGCGATCGAGCAAGCCAAGCAGCACGATAATGAAAATGCAGCCTAAAACGATTATCGCAATGGCATGCTGTTTCCACACGATGAGACCCTGCCGGAAAATATCCCGATTCTTGATGACTTCGACATGAATTGCCGGTTTGCCCATAACGTCATTGACAATCGAATATCCGGCAAGAGTCTCTGCGCTTGTTTTTAGGATCACAATACTGGAGGGGGATTGTGATTCATGAACATCCGTGCAAGGATAAATCTGTACAGCCAACCGTATATCGTCACTTATTTTTTTGATCACAGTGTCATCGAGGAAACGCCCCATAATGAGCGTCCCCCGAACTGGACCTTCAAATTTACTGGTAACAATGGGAGCCGCGGAGACGAGAAATGGTTTCGCCGACGCGGTCATGAGGATACCGGAACGGTCGGCATGGAAGTCTTTGGCGAAGTGGAGCATCAATTGAGGAGCCGCGGCGACTGCGTTTACAACTTCCGCGTCTTTGTCAATCGCTTCCGATCGGTCTACATCGAAAAATTTGCTGTATACCAACACCCCGCTGGAATCGTAAAAAAGCATGAAATTGAGATCCAGGTTGATGAAAGTCTCATCAAGCAAATTGGCCTCAATGAACGAGCTGTTTACTTCATGTACAAATTGATACGTTTCATCCCAGGGAGCCCAATCCTTGACTAGGGTTTTTATCTTTCGGTTGGTCTTCTCCAGCTCATTCAGAACCTGCTGAACGAGCAAGGTGGCGTCTTTTGTTTCGAATTCTTCAAACTGTCGTGAAACTAATCTATAGGAGGTGAATATCAGTGTACCGATAAGCGCTACGACAACCACCAGAACCACGCCGGCAGTCTTGGCAAGAATGGTGAAATCTTTNATTTTCATACATCGGCATCCTGGTTAAATAGGGTTACAGATCCGGGTCAGGCAGTCTTTTGATGCGTACCGGTGAGCGATTACCATGAAGTCATGCTCATCTCTATCATATCAGTAACTCTTAAACCTTTTCCAGAAAAAGACTCGCTGTATGAGGTTAATTCACATTGTGTGCAATCAGTGCANTCAGAAAGTCGAAAGAATCTACCTCCTGCCGCTGGTTCAGGTTCAGCTTAGCAATTGAAAAACTCATTGTGAAAGGGTNGCCTGTTGCGCAAAGTTTTACATTATCACCTCAAAACCCCCAAGGAAATATTATGGAAACACGTCACCTGCCTGCTGGTCTCTGCATCCCAGCCTTGGGTCTTGGCTGCTGGGGCATGTCGGATGCCTACGGTCCAGCGGATGAAAAGGAATCCATCGCCACTATCGAAGCGGCACTGGCTGCCGGTATCCGACATTTTGATACCGCCGACGTATATGGCGACGGCCACAACGAAACCCTGTTGGGCATGGCTCTGGCGGGTCGTCGGCAGGAAGCTTTTATTGCGACCAAGTTTGGTTTCGTCGGGGATGAGCATGGGCAGGTGTGTGTCGATGGTCGCCCGGAACGAGTGAAAACCGCCTGCGAGGCCAGCTTGAAACGGCTTGGCACGGAGGNGATCGATCTTTACTACTTGCATCGACGCGATGAACGTGTGACCATCGAGGACACGGTAGGTGCCATGGCAGATCTCGTCCGTGCAGGGAAGGTCCGGTATCTCGGGCTTTCCGAAGTCTCAGCAGAAACCCTTCGACGGGCCGCGGCCGTCCATCCCATCACCGCTCTCCAGTCGGAATACAGCCTTTTCACCAGAGACCCGGAAAGTACGGTGTTGCCGGTCTGCCGCGAACTCGGCACAGCCCTGGTGGCCTTTTCCCCTCTCGGCCGTGGTTTGCTGACCGGCAAGGTGAAGTCCCGTGCCGAACTTGCCGAAGGGGACTATCGCCGGGAAATGCCCCGATTTGCCGAAGAAAATCTGGCAAAAAACCGTGCCCTGGTTGAGGCCTTGGAAATCATGGCGAAGGCAAAAAACGGTACCGCAGCCCAAGTCGCGCTTGCCTGGCTCCTGGCCCAGGGGGGGGACATCCTGCCTATTCCCGGCATGAAACGGCGAAGCCATCTCCAGGATAACCTCGGCGCGCTGAAGATTCAGCTCACGACCGATGATCTCGCCCAGCTTTCCACCCTCAGCGAGGCTGTTCAGGGGCAAAGACATAATCCCCGTAATCTCAAATTTATTGAGGGTTACTGAAATGCGGCGACATCTTGATGATATTCACCTGGCGAAACCACACCTGACATTTTATAGTATCATTGAGGCCGGATTGTAATTTATATCGAGGAGCAGTTGAGGACGACGATTGACGGAATCGTCTTGTATTAGCTTCTGCAGTTCACGAAACCAAGGGGGCTGATGGACATTATCGATCTAGTCGGACCGAATAAGGCGCTTAGTCTTTTCGGGGTGAAGCTCGTCGGATTCACGGCAGAGAATGGGAAAAAATTACTGCTGATGCTGGTATTTTTTCTGCTTCTGTGGTGTGCTGCCCGTATTATAAAAAAAATTACCCATCTTTTCATCAAAGGCCGTAAAGATGCCGGGACCGTATTCTGGTCCAATCAGGCGATCAATATTTTTGTCTCCTTGATGTTTATCGTCGGGTTCCTGTCTGTGTGGTTCGATGACCCTGTGAGGCTGACCACCGCTTTCGGATTGATATCTGCGGGACTGGCGTTTGCGCTTCAGCGGGTGATTACCGCCATAGCAGGATACGTTATCATCCTGCGAGGCAAGCTTTTCAATGTAGGAGACAGAATCTCCATGGGAGGCGTGCGCGGCGATGTGATCCAGTTGAGATTCACAAGTACAACTGTAATGGAAATGGGGCAGCCTCCAGCTGTACAGATGGCCGACCCCGCCATGTGGANTNAAGCACGACAGTACACTGGTCGCATAGTTACGATAACCAATGACAAAGTCTTCGACACACCCGTGTACAACTATACTCGGGAATTCCCTTATCTGTGGGAAGAGATACTGGTCATGATCAAATACACTGCCAACCGCCAGCTTGCCGAACAGATTCTCATTGAAGTTGCAAATCGTCATACCCAACCGATCAGCCAATTGAGCGAATCGGATCTTGCAGAACTGCAAAGAAGGTACATGATAAAAACAGCCGGGGCGCTCCCCAAAGTTTATTGTAGGATTACCGACAACTGGCTCGAACTTTCTCTCCGGTTCATTACCAAAGACCACGAGATCCGTGAAATTAAAGATCGCATGAGCCGCGACATTCTTGATGAATTTGACAAGACCGGTCTTGAAATCGCTTCCGCCACTCTTGATATCGTCGGGCTGCCTCACAGCGACCGGAGGCTGAATGACCACGCCCTTTTATGACGCGTCCCCTTTTATGACGCGTCCCTCTATGATGAAAAGAGAATAAGATCTTGCAAGAGGCTGTTGATAAGCATTCCGTGTTTTGACCGAAAAAGGAGGATCAGAAATGGAACTCATCTTCTTCAATGGCTGGTTTTCGTTGTTCCGGACTACGGTAATCGGAATCATGGCCTACGTGAGCCTCATCTTTATTCTGAGAGTTTCCGGCAACAGGACTCTGTCAAAGATGAACGCTTTTGACATGGTGGTCACTGTCTCTATGGGATCCACATTGGCTACCATCCTGCTGAACAAGGATGTGGCCCTGACTCAAGGGGCGTTGGCTTTTGCCCTGCTGACAGGGATGCAGTTTGCAGTTACCTGGTCCAGCGTGCGGGTATCCTGGATCCGTAAGATTGTCACGGGAGAGCCCATGATGCTCCTCTACCAGGGAGCCTTTCTGCCGACCGCCTTACTGCGGGCCAGGGTTACCGAGGACGAGGTTTATGCCGCAATTCGTTCGACAGGACTAGAGGCGCTCGACGAGGTAAGGGCGGTTGTTTTGGAAACGGACGGCTCTTTTAGTGTGGTTCGAAAAAGTGGCGGTTCCGGAACCTCGAGCCTCAAGAGAGNAAGGATACCGAATAAAGATGCCATTCCCGATTTATAATTTGTTGTTCTTTAGAATGTGACCAGATGATGGATTTTTTCCGACACAACCTGTATACCTTACCGGGATTGCGGACTTTTAGTGTCCATGGATAATCGGATGTTCAATTTGCTTATTGACAAATGGGGTGATAACATAATGAATATTGGTTGTTGATGTCCGAATGATGCTTCAAAAACTTACACCATTTCTCCTTATGGCTCAGGCTTTACAAGAACTCGACCTGCTTGCCCGTCTTTGCTCCTCAGCTCGTCTTTCGATCAAGGTCCCAAACAAAATCAGCCTGCTTGTTGGTTAGGCCTCTTCAATGGTAAAGAGAAGTATGGATGAATTATCAAGACTGAAGGAAACAGAAGATAAACTGCTTAAAAGTGAGCATCGATATCGTATTATGTTCGAAAACAATCCCTTGGGAGTTTTCCGAATGGACCATGAGGGCACCATCCAGGATTGCAACGATAAATTTGGAGAACTGATGGGTTCAAACAGGGAGGAACTCATTGGATTAAACGCAAAAGCAACCAGTAACCCAGAATTGCGACAAGTAATAAGAAAAGCATTGGCAGGCGAAGTTGGAATCTTTGAGGGGGNATATACCTCGATCACCGGCAACAAGACGTCTTTCTTGCGTTTTGTTTATAATCCCGTGCATTCTGCCGGCAGTTCACCAAGCGATATCATCGCTACAGTGGAAGATGTCAGTGCGAGAAGACGTGCCGAACAAGAAACCAGAGCTTCAAGTGAAAGGCTGAAAGCGATTTTCAGCTCAATTAAAGATCCGATCCTGGTCCATCCCTATTCCAACAATGGTCATGGGACATTCAGCGAAATGAACGACATAGCCTGCACACGCTATGGGTACACGCGCGAGGAGTTCCTGCAGCTCTCTGTCAAGGATATTATCAAACANGACCCGGCCCAGAAATTGCTGGCGGCTGAGCGTCTCAAAAAAATAATGACCAGAGGCCACATGGTCTTTGAAACTGTGCATGTTACTAAAAGTGGGGAAGAATTTCCTGTCGAGGTGAGCGTATGCACTATGGATCAGCTGGGAGAAAAAGCCGTTCTCGCAGTAGTTCGCGATATTACCGAACGTCAGGCTGCCCAGCAGGAAAAAACAAGACTGGAGAGCCGGTTGCAACAAGCCCAAAAAATGGAATCCGTCGGCAGACTGGCAGGCGGGGNTGCCCACGATTTCAACAACATGCTGAGTGTCATTCTCGGATATTGCGATCTGGCATTTGCTCATGTGTCGCCTGGCCAACTCCTGTATAGAAACTTTATTGAGATAAGAAAAGCGGCAAAGCATTCAGCGGACCTCACACATCAGCTTCTGGCCTTCGCGCGCCAACAGGCAATCACGCCCAAGGTACTTGACCTGAACGTAGCTATAAGCGCCATGCTGGAAATGCTGCGTCGACTCATCGGTGAAGAAATCGACCTGGAGTGGCATACCGCTGACAAGGTATGGCCGATTAAGATGGATCCAGCGCAAATCAATCAGATTCTCGCCAATCTGTGCATAAACGCGGGTGATGCTATTACCGGAAACGGCAGAATAGGAATCAGAACCGAAAATATTGTGTTGGATGATACCGATTGTGCAAAGATAGTGGACTCTCGTCCTGGTGAATACGTCGTTCTCAGCATCAGTGATAACGGTCACGGAATAAAAAAGGAGCTGTTGGACCATATTTTCGAACCTTTTTTCACTACTAAAGGCCAGGGAGAAGGGACCGGTTTGGGTTTGGCCACCGTCTATGGCATCATCAAGCAGAACAATGGCTTTATCAGTGTAACGAGTCGACCTGGCCATGGGACAACGTTCAGAAATTATTTGCCGCGATTCACAGGACAAGACGAAGTACAGACAGAAGCAAGCTCGGCCTCCGGAACCAGGCGGTCCGGAGGAAAGGAAACGATTCTGCTGGTTGAAGATGAAAAGGCCATACTCAAGATGATTACTATAATGCTGAGCCAGCAAGGATACACAATACTTTCGGCTACGACCCCGGAAGAGGCTATCGGTATAGCCCGCCAAAGTAATCGGACCATACACCTGTTAATGACCGATGTCATTATGCCCCAGATGAACGGCCGAAAATTGGCAAGACGCTTACAGGAGATTTTTCCCGACCTTCGTTGCCTTTACATGTCCGGCTATTCGGCAGATGTGATAGCCAAGCAGGGAATTATGGATGACGAAATTCTTTTCATTCAGAAACCTTTCAGTCAAGATCAATTGATGGAGACCATTGGTGCTATTTTTGACCGTGGATAAAAACCCTGAAAGGCTCCTGAAATCCGCTCAGACAATCCAAAAAAACTTCCCGACAGACACCCTATGTTGAATGAAACTCATATACTGAACTACCTTGCGAGCCTTTCGATAAGGCAGCCTGAAGTTTCAGTCACGTTCATTAAAGACCTTCAAAATGCCCATGTAGGCAATCTTCCCTTTAGTAACCTGGGCGTGTTGCTGCACGAGAGTCTTTCTCTTGAGTCGCAAGCTCTATTTAAGAGAGTTGTCGAAAACAAAAGAGGCGGGNACTGCTTCGAACATAATAAAATCTTATTTGAGGTACTCAATTCTCTCGGATATCGCTGTGATAGAGTTTTAGGAAGAGTACTTCACAATCGCAACATCGATGTACCCCGAACCCATAGAATTACCAGAGTAGCCCTTGCAGACTGCAATTACCTTGTTGATGTGGGATTTGGGCCATTGTGCCCACGCGAACCTCTACTTCTCGAGTTGGACAAACCTCAAGACCAGGGTGACGCAGTATATCGTATAATTCAATCCGACCCTGGACACTACCTTCTTCAAATAAAGGGAATCGATGGATGGTTCTCTCTTTATAGTTTTGATGACGGCCTTTATACAGAAGCCGATTGTGTGTGTGGACATCATTACTCATCAACCCACCCCGATGCGACATTTGTTAATAATCTTATTGTCTCACGAAAATATTATGATGACGTTCGCTTATTGAAAAATGGTGAATTTCACCGTATCAGGGGAGGGGAAACGGCAATCACGAGGATAGCGTCAAAGGATAATCTGAGTGAGATTCTTATGCACGAGTTTGGCATTAACCTGACTTCAGCCCAACTCTCAACGTTATATGAAGGTTACTGCAAATGAAGTTGGTCCGGTAATAAAAAAGGACTTACAGCCAAAAGCTATAAGTCCTTGAATTTTTCTGGAGCCAGCAAGCGGAATCGAACCGCTGGCCTGCGCTTTACGAGAGCGTTATTTAGTTTTTACCTGTTCTTACCGGATTGTTGTTTAATGTCATATATTCATTTACTTACAGAGCATATCTTTTACCTTGACTTACCGGGAAATACCCCTATATTGTCCCAATGTGTGGGGAATAGTGTGGGGAATAGATTTTCAGCTTAGGTGGAAACATGGCAACTAAAGAACGATTTAAAACAAATTATCCAGGAGTTTTTTTCATCGAAGGAAAAGCAGTGGGCAGGACCGGCACCGAGAAAATTTATTATATCCGCTACAGACATGACGGCAAGCTCACCGAAGAGAAAGCCGGTAGGCAGTATGCCGATGATATGACCCCTGCACGTGCTGCCGGACTCCGCGCGCAACGTGTTGAGGGCAAGCAGTTGAGCAACCAAGGGAAGCGAGATGAAGCGGTACAGCTTGCCAATAAGCATAACATCGCCTGGTTGTATTCAGAGTATCGCAAGATGCTCGCGAATCCGGAAAAAGCAGATGATGGCAGATTTCGTTTGTATCTGCAGAATTGTTTTGGCGAGAAAGAACCGCATGAGCTGATTCAGTTGGATATAGACCGAGTTGTCAGGAGACTTCTAAAAAGACTTGCCCCGCATACTGTATCCACAGCTATTNCCCTCCTGAAACGAACTATCAATTATGGTGTTCGCCGCGATCTCTGCAAGCCATTGTCATTCAGTATTGATCTTCCCAAAGTTGTAAAGAAGATTGATAATAAACGGAATCGATATCTCAGCGTAGAAGAAGCAGGTACTCTGCTAGAAACACTCCGACGACATTCAGAACAGACTTACCGCATGGCTCTTGTTTCCCTCAATACTGGTATGAGATTTGGAGAAATCGCTTCTCTGAGGTGGCAGCACATCGACATCAAGACCAGGACGATAAAGGTGATGGACCCGAAGAACTCAGAAAACAGAATGGTGTTTATGACAGATGCTATTTTTGAAATGTTCGAAGGATTGGAAAAAGAAAAACCTGATAAGCTGGTTTTTCCTTCTCGAGTTGGAGGTATACAGTCTGATGCGTCCCATTCATTCCACAGGTCAGTGGATGAGCTTGGATTGAATGACGGTATCGATGACAGGCGTCTGAAAGTTGTTTTCCATACTCTTCGACATACGGCTGCATCTTGGCTTGTGAATCAGGGGATAACATTACCTGTAATTGCAAAAATCCTTGGTCACAAAACACTACAAATGACCGAGCGTTACAGCCATGTTAATGACGAATCGGTCAAGAAGGCTATGGCAACCTTTGACCAGCAGCAGACGAAAAAAGACAACGAAGAAACAAAATATAAACAGTATTCTTGATGGGTGAAGACAAAGCGGCAGCCGGACTACCCGCCGACTTCCGGCCCCTTCATGGTTTGCGGCACGTTTACGCAACAATGTTGGCAAGCTCCGGTAAAGTGGACATGTTTACCCTGCAAAAACTTTTGACCCACAAAAGCCCCCAGATGACGCAACGCTATATACATTGCCGGGATGAGGCTTTACGCCGGGCTTCTGATACTGTTGACGATATTCTGTCGGATGCGATGAAGGCCGAAGGGGGGGAATTCGAGCAATAAAATAAATTTCCTTCCCGGGCGAGGGTAGCTCCTGAAGAACTACGAACCCTTGCAGCCTGCCCGGCAATTATTTTCAGGGTTCTATTAATGGTGAATAATGAAGTGGAAAAAGATTCGTACCGACAAACACAGGGTAGAACGTGGCTGAGGAATGGTCGTTTCAGCCGAAAGGGAATTCCCTGTTCGAAAATTGCTAGGCTGGTGATATACCGGGTTGAAGATGTTGTCGGCTACATAGAGAACCGAAGAGTTGTTCTTGACATGAGTGAGGCTTACATGGCATCCGAAAAAGCAAAGTCCCGAAACGGTTTACAGACAGTCCGGGGCTCATAACCCGAAGGTCACAGGTTCAAATCCTGTCCCCGCTACCACAGGAATTTCAAGGGGTTAAGATTTAATCTTAACCCCTTTTTTTATGCCTAAATTTTCTTTCCCCCATGCTCTCCCCCACACTCAACACCAAAGCAGCCCCCTGAAAAATGCAGCCAATCAATATTTAGTGATAATTATTTTGCCCGGTTGATCTTGGAAGGACGGTCTCATCTATAAATTATTTCCAAAAATGAAGTTCTTTTGTGTCAGGCAAACTAATAAAATTAGAACAGGTCAAAGCCGATAGATGATATGAAACTTTGTGAGACTGAAAGTAACTGCTGTTCAAGTGCCATTTAAACTCGTTCATTTTTTTGTGTCTTTCAGGCTCAGGTAAAGTGATAGTGGGCCGACAACTTCTCTATGAATCAGTAAAGTTATGATGAAGCCAACGAACAGTAATCGGAAACGACCCTGTCTAATCTGCGATAAATGGTTCAAGCCGGACCCACGTATTGGGGAGCGGCAATGGCATGCCGAGAAATGCCGGGACTGGAACCGGAAGAATATTCCGTATTTTCAGGAGATCTTTCTAGAAAGGTGCCTGGCGTCAGTTGTGACTTCAGATGGTGAAGCCACGACCAAATCATCAAATGAAGTCACATTGGCATCACTACCCGTACCTGTTGTTCAAGAGGTGTTAAGCATTCAACAGTCGGGTAATCAACACCACTCGTCGACTGTCCCAGCTCTTGTGACGACCCAGTAACCCGGCGATTTCCCACCTGACTCAGACCATCGTCATGGCACAGCGAATGAACCACCAACGCTTCTTCCATCGAACTGATATTGCGACCCACTCGGTTTAACTGCAGGATCGCCGCCTAATCCTGTGCGCGTACTACAATAATTATATGTTTATATTTGTTTTTTTAGATGGAACAAATCAATTTGTTCCAATTTTGGTCCAATTTACGGTCATTGTAATGATGTGGTGAAGTCCTTCGTCACTCAATCTAATACTGGTTCATCCGACTTAAGCGTACTTTTCGCTATCGCTATCGTTATCGAATTT
>JGI25320J50211_1000534_pt1 | contig 23064 bp, 10 predicted proteins | sample AutmiccommuBRH21_FD_50211 | JGI IMG/M metagenome (IMG submission 50211)
CGTGCCGTTGACGGTGACCGTATAGATGTCGCCTGCCTGCACCGTGCCCTGAAGGGTGACGGTGTCGAGCTGCGCGACCTGCGTGGCGCCGCCCAGGTTGCCGGTGACCGTCGATGCGGTGGCGGACTGGTCGTCGTTGGCGCCATTGTTGGTGGCGGACGCCGTCGCCGTGAACCCGATGCCCGGCATGGCGGCGGTCAAGGTGATGGCACCATCGCCGCTGCCGGCGGAAGCGGCCACGGAATCGGTGGCGCCGTTGGCCGCGTCGTTGATCTTGGCGATCAGCGCGTCGCGCACGTCGGCGATGGTGATGCCGGTCGATGCCGCGGCCGTGTCCGTGCCGACGGTAACCTCGACCACGTCGCCGTCGATGGTGACGCGGTAGACGTCGCCGTCTTCAATGGTGCCGTCCAGGGTCACCGTATCCGTCTGGGCCACGCCCTCGGCGGTGGCGACGGCGGCCTGAGCCTCGTCGGCGGCGGCCTGGGCGGCGGAACGGGCGGCGGCGGCGCGCGGAATGGCGGCCAGTGCCGTTGTCGCGGTATTCGCCTGGGTTTCCGCCGTTGCCGCCGCGGATTCGGCGGCCGTGGCGAAGACCGAGGCCTGATCGGCGACGTCCTGAATTGCGGCGGCGGTGCCACCCGGCGAATTCAGCGCGGCGGCCTCATCGGCGGCGGCGCGCGCGGTGTTGTAGGCCGTCAACGCGGCGGCGGCGGCGGTGGTCGCCGTGGTCAGCGCGGCCTGGGCGGCGGCAAGGTTGACCGAGCTTTCGAGAGCGGTCGCCGTGGTCGCGGCGGCGGTCGCGGTGGCGGCGGCATCGCTGGCCGAGGTATAGGCGGCCTGCGCGTCGGCGACGGCATCAAGCGCGTCCTGGAGCGCCGCCTGGGCGCGGTCGTTGGCCTGCTTCACGGCCTGATAGGCGGCGGGATCGATGGTCTGGGCGGCGGCGGAGGCCGTGAAGTCGGCCTGTGCGTCGTCGGCGGCCGCGCGGGCGGCCGTCAACGCCGTCTGCGCCTGACTCAGGCTGGCGGAAGCGTCGGTCGCGGCCTGTCCCGCCGTGGTCGCGGCGGCGCGTGCGGACGCCGCGGCAGTGGCGATGGCCTGGATGTCCGACACCCGGGTCTGGGCCGAAGCCTGTGCGGAGGTTGCCTCGGCGGAATCNGCGGCGGCCTGATCGGCGGCNGCCTGGGCGTCGGCCTGGGCCTGGGCCAGGGCGGCTTCGGCGGCGTCGGCGCGGGCGGCGTCAAGGTCGGCTTCCCCGGCGGCGGCCACGGCGGCTTGTTTCTGCGCCACCAACAGGGCGGCGTTGGCGGCGGCCACGGCCTGCAGCGCCGATGCGGCGGCGGCCTTGATCGCGGCGACGGCCGCCAGTTGCGTGGCGTCGGCGGCGTCCTGGACGGTGCTTAGGTTGTCCGTGGTCACAACGCCGTCGTCCAGATCGTCAAGCGCGGCGGCGGCGTCGGCGGCGGTGTTGACGGCGTCGATGACCGCCTGCGCCGTCTCGGCGGAAATCGGCAGGTCCAGGTCCTCGGCCGCCTGCAACAGGGCGTCGAGGGCGGCCTGGGCGGCCTGGGCGGCGGCGGCCGCGGCGGCCGCGGCGGCATCCGAATCAGGCGTGGCGCCGGCGGCGGCGGTGGTGGCCAGGACCGCCTGCTGGCTGGCCGTGGTCGCCTGGGCCTTGGCGCTGGCCAGGGCCTCGGCGATTTCGTCGGCCAGGGAGTCGAGGAAGTTGTCGACCCGGGTCTGCGCGGCGCCCTGGGCGTTGATTTCGAAAGCGGCGGCGAAGCTGGCCTGGGACGCGGCCTGGGCGGCCTGGGACGCGGCCTCGGCAGCGGCCTGCGACGCCGCATCGGCGTTCGCCTGGGCGATGGTGACGTTTGCGTTGGCGGCGTCGGCGGCGGCCTGGGCCGTGGCCAGGGCGTCCTCGGCGTCGGACAGCGCCTGTTCGGCTTGGGCGACGGCGTTGGACCAGACCTGTTCGATGGCCGTGGTGACGTTCTCATCGCCATCCGAGGCGGCATCAAGCTCGTCTTCAACCTGGGCCAGGGAAGCGGTGCGTGACGCGACCGTGGCCTGCGCCGCGGCCAGCGCCACGTTCGGTGCGACGGCGTCGGCGGTGGCCTGTTCGGCGGTGGCGACGGCGGTTTCGGCGGCGGCGGATGCGCGCGCGGCGGCGGCGGCGGCATCGCGGGCGGCCAGGGCGGCGGCGGCGCGGTCGCCGGAGGCATCCCCCGATGTCCAGGCGGTCACGGCGGCGTCGGCGTTGGCGGCGACCACAGCGGCGGCCTCGGCCTCGCCGGCGCTGACCGCAGCGGCGGTCGCGGCGGCCTGGGCGCGGTCGGCTTCGGCCTGGGCCGCGGCCCCCTTGCCGAGGGCAGCCGTCTGGGCGGCGTCGGCGGCGGTTTGCGCCTGATTGGCGGCATTGCGCGCGGCTTCGGCGGCATCGGCGGCAAGCTCGGCGGCACCCGGAATGTTGGAGGTCGCCAGCGATTGCGCCGTGGCGGCGGCCTGGGCCGCGTCCTGGGTTGCCGGATCATCGTCCGATGCCTGGGCTTCCGCCTCGTCGGCAAGGCGGCCGGCTTCCTCGGCGGCCACGGCCCGTTCGGCGGCGCGCTGGGCGGCGGCCTGATCGGCGGCGGCCTGGGCATCGGCGGCGGCCTGCTCGGCGGCGGCCAGGGCGTCGGCGGCAGCCTGCTCGGCCAGTTCCGCGGCGCGGTCCTCGGCGGACTGCAGGTCGGCATCGCTGCGGGCGTCGCTGGCCGAGGCTTCGGCATTGTCGAGCGACTGCAGGGCGGCACCAGCGGCGGCGGCGGCGTTGGAGGCGGCCTGAGAGGCCCGGTTCGCCTGTGCCGAGGCCGAGGCCGCCTGACCGTTCAAGATAATGTCGCCGGCGCCGTTTGCGGCCAGGATCGCGCGGTTGCCGTTGAGTTCGGCGGACACGGTGGCGGCGGCGGCGGCCTGTTCGGCAATGGCGGCCGCGGCGGCGGCGGTTTCCGCGATGACGGCGGCCGCTTCGGCGGCGGCGGCGTTATTGGCGGCTTCGGCGGCGGCGGCGTCCTGGGCGGCCTGCTGTGCGGTCAGGGCCAGTTCGGCGGCGATCGCCGCCTGTTGCTGGGCGGTGGCGGCATCGGCGGCGGCGGCGTCGGCGAAGCCCAGGGCTTCGTTGTAGGCGGCAAGGTCGGCGGCGGCTTTCGCGGCGGCGGCGGCGGCGGCGGCGGCTTCGGCGGCGGCGGCGGCTTCGGCTTGTCCCTGGGCACCGCCAAGGGCTTCATCGAAGTTGATGGCCTGAACCAGCGCCGCGCGCAGGGCGGCGACGGTTGTCAGATTGGCATCGACGGTGATTTCGATGGTGCTGCTGACGGCGACGACGGCAGCGACATCGGGGTCGAGGTCCGCGGAAACGGTGATGGTGTAGGTGTCGCCGATTTCCGGCGTGCCGAGAATCGTTACCGTGGTCACCTGCCCGCCGGTTTCCGTGGTGGCAGTGGTGAGAACGGCCGCACCGCCGTTGTCGTCCGTGGCGCCGCCGTTTGTTGCGGAGACGTTAACCGTGAACGTCTGATCCGGCACATTGCCGGTGATGACGATGGTATCGGCGGCCGGGCCGGCCGTTGCCGTCACCAGACCTTCGTCGGCGACGGTTTCCTGTTTTGCGGACAACGCCAGGGCGGCGAACGCGGCTTCGGGACTATCCGGTTCCGGATTGATGAAGTCGGCCAGGTCCGCGGCGGCTGAGGCGAGAATCGATTTGGCCTTGGCCAGATCGATCAACTGTTCCGCCCGGTCCGTCTGCGCGGTGGCCGAGGCCAGGGCGGCGGCCCGCGCCGCCACGGCTTCCGCGTTNTGGCTGGCGTAGCTCAGATTGGCGGCGTTGGTGACCGCGGTCTTGANGNTGGCGACATAGCTGTCGAGCGACGCGATCAGGGCGTCGCGGACTTCGGCNTCGGCNGNGGCGACCTGGGTGCGCAGCGCCGGATCGCTGGTCGCGGCCGCCGGGAAGTCCAGGATGTCCGTGCGCGCCTGCAGGTCGGCGTTGCCGCCGGCGGTGTCGGAGGCCAGGAACGTGGCGGCATCGAACCCGGCGATGTTGACGGCGGCGTCGAGCAGCGCGTCGAGCGCCGAACTGGCGGCGGCGTTGGCGGCGACCTTGTCGGCGGTGCCGACGATGGCATTGGCCTGCGCCGCGTCGGCGTAGGCGTTGACCGCGCCGGCCAGCAGCGACAATTGATTGGTGACGGTTGCGATATCGTCGACGGCGATTTCCAGCGCCGCGTCCGCCTGAGCCTCGGCGGCGGCCTGGGCGACCGCCAGATACCCTTCGGCCTGGGCCTCGGCGGACTGCGCCGTCGCCAGGGCGTCGATGGCGGCGAGCGATTCGGTCAACTCGGCCTGCGCCACCGTTTCCAGGGTGGAGACGTTGGCGCGCGCCGCGTCGGCCACTGCCGTCGAGGCATCGGCGACCTGATCGGCGCCGTTGATGTAGCCCGGATTGCCCGCCGTCACGTCGTCGAGGGCGTCCAGGTTGACCGTCGCCGTGGAACTGTCGGGGGCGGTGACGGTGGTCGAATTGCCGACGACCAGGGTGCCCGCGTTGTTGGTGACGGTGACCTGGACCGTGGAGATGTCGTAGCCGCCGGAACTGTTCTGCGCCGCGATCAGGAAGCTNTCNGTCGCGCTGGCGCCANTGGCCAGGTCGGCATAGGCGTCGGCGTCGGGCGTGTAGACGACGTTGCCNTCGGCGTCGAAGGTTACCTCGCCCTTNTCGCCGTCGCCGATGCCGCGCGCGCGGGCCTGGGCCGTCTGCGCCGCATTCTGGAACANCGCAAGGACTTCTTCCTGAAACTCGACGGCCGCCTCGGCATTGGATTTGTTCTGTGTCGCCAGGGCCAGGGCCGCCGCAAGTGCCGGGGTGCTCGATCCCGCCGCCGTCGCTTCGTTCAACGCCGTGGTTGCGGCCGCCAGGGCGGCTTCGGCCGCGTCCAGGTTCTGCTGCACGCCGTCGGCGGTCAGCCCGGACAGGGTGCCAGAAACGGTGGTCAGCGTATCGCCGGAGCCGGAGGTCACGGTGACGTCGTCGGACACGGTGATCGTGCCGCCGACATTGGTAATGGTGACGGTGATGATTTGCAGATCGAAACCGCCGCTTTCGTTCTCGATGGCGATCTTGAAGCTGTCGGTCGTGCTGTCGCCCGGGGTCAGGGCGGCGATGGCCGTATTGCCCGCATCGACGGCATAGGTCAGCCCGCCGTCGGCGCCGGCGACGATGTCGCCCTTGTCGCCGTCGCTGGCCCCCTTCTGGATCGCTTCGGCGCTTTTCGCCGCGTCCTCGAAGGCGTCGAAGGTCGCCTTATCGACGGCTTCGTCGATCAGCTTGGTCAACAGATCGGCACGGGCGGCCAGCACGTCGTTGGCGGCGGTGACGGCCTCGGCCTTTTCCGCCGTCGCGGTTGTCTGCGCGGCGGTCGTGGCGGCCTGCTTGGCGGTCAGGTCGGCCTGGGCCGTGCCGTCCTTGAAGGCCTGGGCGGCCTCGCGGGCCTGGGATGCGCCTTCGATCGCGGCGGTCGCCGTATCGGCGGCGGACTCGGCCGTGTTGGCGTCCTGGACCGCCTGTTGGAACTGCGCGATGACCGCCGGATCGACGGTGCGGGTCGCGACGAAGGAGTCCAGGGCGGTGATCGCCTGTGCCTTCAGACCGTTGACGGTTTGCGCCGCGGTCACGGCCCCGGCCTTGGCCGTCAGCATGACCGCCGGATCGGTAGTGTTCAGGGTGCCCTGGGCAGCGGTCGCCGCCTGGTCGGCGGCGTCGGCGGCCTGCACCGCCAGATTCAGCACCGACAGCAGCTCGGGCGGCAGGTCGGGTTTGGATGAAACGATGTCGCGGATCGCCGTGACCTTGGTGGTCACGATGTCGACGACGTTCTGCAGGTTGTTGATGTCTGCGGTCGTCGCCCCGGCGGCGACCAACTGACCGTTGATGTTGTTGCTGAACGATGTGGCGGCGGCGGTGCGCGCGGCGGCGACGCCGCTGCCGGCGGCGGCAATGGCATCGGTCTTGGCCGTCGTCGCGGCGGCGATGGCGGCGTTCACCACGGCGGACATTTCGCTGGCGGCCGTGACCAGGTTTCCGCCGGTCGCGCCGTCCAGGCCGACGGCCTCGCGCAGGGCCGCCAGGGTCTCTGCATCGATTTCGCCGCCCGACGCGGCGACGGACAGCATCGCCTGCGCCGACTGGATCATGGTGACCAGGGCTTCGGACAGGGCGCGCGCGGCGTTCAGGGCTTCCAGCGGCGCGACCACGACCTCGATCAGGCTGTCCGTGTCCGTCGCGGACAGACCGGCGTTGGGGCCGAGGATGGAGAGCGAGCCGCTGAGCGAACTGACCGCTGACGAGGCGAGGGTTTCCGCGTTGGCCGCGGCGGTCGCGGCGGCATTGAGAAGCGCCAGCGCCTGATTGACGGAATCGAAGCCCGCCGAGTTGAAGACGATTGTGTTGAAGTTGCCGACCCCGATCAGATTTTGGAGGGCGGTGATTTCCTGGGGGCTCAACTGCTGCTGCAGGGTTTGCAGCGTGAAGCCGCCCGCCGGGTCGGCCGTCAGGCCGCGAAGCTGCCCGGCAATGCCCCGAAATTCGGCCGCCGTAAGGCCGCTGACAGGATCAAGGACGAACGATCCTTCTCCGAACTGCTGCTGCAGGTTCTCGAATATCCCTTCGATCGTCGCCTTGGCGTTCTGAAGTTGGATATTGAACTTGATGGCGTCGATCGCGCCTTGATTGATCGACTGCTGCAATTGGTCGAGCTTCGCCGCCGTTTCGTCGCCCGGTCCCGGGCTGTCGCCTTCCTGCGTGCCTGGCTGTCCGGGGACGGCGTTGTCGCCGGAACTGCCCGGCGGCTGGGGCAGGGAGCGCAGGACATCCGCGTACCGGGCCTGGATTTCCGCCGCCGAGATGACGATGGGCGGTGGTGGGGCCGTATTGAAAGAGGCGATGGAGACCGTGGCGCCGACCTGGTTGAGNACNACNGTGCCGGCGTTGTTGGAGATCACCACTTCGCCGACGAAGTTGCCTTCCGGCAGGATCGTGAAGTTGCTNTGCTCGCCTTCCGGCGCGGCCTTGCCGGCCAGGGCCGTGCCGCGAATCCCGATGGTCGCCGTCGGCGTGTTGATGAGCATGTTGTCNGGGCCGGTCTTGGCGATCTGGCCCGAGATGAAGGAGAACGCCCCCTGCACGATCGACGCCCCGAAGGTGCCGGACTGGGCCTGCGGGTCGTAGACCATTTCGTCCAGGACCATGCGGCCGTTGTCGGCGAGGGAGAAGGTCGATTCGTCGGCGAATTCCATGCCGACAGCGCCCAGCGGGCCGGTTTCGATGACGTCGCCCTGATAGACCGGGTCGCCGACCTTGAGGACGGCCTTGGTGCCGTCCGCATGGGTCGCCTCGACCTTGCCCGTGACCGTGACGATCTTGCCGATCGGCTCGGTGGCACCCGCGGGGCCCGCCTGGGCTTCCATGCCGGGGGCGGCGGGACCGGCCAGCTTGACCGCAAGCGGCCCGTTGATGACGGCCCCGTCGGGCGTTACCAGATCCGGGGGATCGGCGAACTTGAAGAAGCTTTTGATGAGAACCTTGGAGCCGTCCTTGCCGACCAGCAGCAGATCCGGCCCCTGGCGCATGAACTGGGCCTGAAGGATCCAGCCGCCGTCAGGGACATGGACCTGCTCAGTGCCCGCTGCATCAAGGACGAATGAATCGGCGCCGCTCCAATCCTGCGGTTCAGCACCCTTGTCGTCCGTGCCGGGAACAAACCGGTTTGTGGCCACCCCTTAAGTGCTCGCTCTTCCATGCGCACGACAGCGCCTATCGGTCGCCGCCGAGGCAAATCCCCCGAATTCCCTTGGGTTGAGCACAGACTGCATGACCCGTCGGTACGCGATCTTGGTGTCTCGTTCGCCGGGTCTCAGGGACTTTAGGCATCCAACCTTACAACAACGTGAACAACCGCCCACGCCGATACGATATAGTATGTATAAAATTATACTAAAATCGACGGAAAAAATGTGACCGTTGACCGCATGGCGGATAAATCGACATGAATCCTGTGTGGTCGGAAAAACCGGCGATAAACGGAGGTTTGGAGGCTATTTCGCCTCGACCGCCGAAACCTCCAGGCGGCCCATCGCGTTCAGCAGGCGGAATGTCGCCTGCACGATTGACACTTCCGTCAGAACGGAATCGCTCTGCGCGTTGATCAGGCGGGTTTCCCCGGACAGCACGTCGAGCAGCGACCGGCGCCCGGCCTCGCGTTCCTCGCGGGCCAGTTCAAGGAATTTGGCGGCGATTTCGACCTGCGCGGTGCGCACGTCGTGGTTCTGCCGCGCGGTCTCCAGGTCCGCCCAGGCCAGGCGGATGTTCTCCTCGATCGTCCGCTGGGTGTCCGCGGCGCGGTCGATCGAGGCTTTGTAGTCACTGCTGGAGGCGCTGANGGAATCAAGCGCGGTAAAGCCCAGGTTGAAGGGAAAGTTGAGCTCGACCTTGGCGGCCTGGGCGTTGCGCTGGCCGATGGTGCCGTCCAGGTTGCGCTCGTGGTTGGTTTCGACGACCGCGTTCAGCTCGGGAAAGAACAGATCCTGACGGGTCCGGGTAACGCTGTCCTTGGCGATGTCGGAGGCGAGCCGCGCATTGCGCAGCTGGAAGTTTTCCTTGAGCCCGATTTCGATGGCTTCTTCAAGGGTCCTGGGCATCAGGACTTCGGGTACGGGAGGAAGTTTGAATTCGTTGATTCCCTTGGGCATGTCACGGTACAGCGCATGATAGCGCGACAGGGCGTTGCGCAGGGTGCCCTCGGCGACCACGCGGCGCGACTGGGCTTCGGCCAATTCGGTCTTGGCCTGCAGAACGTCGGTCGAAAACCCGGCGCCGCCCGCGACCCGGGCATCTTCAAGTTCCGTCTGTTTCTTGATATTGTCTTCCGATTGCCGCGACAGGGCCAGGCGCCGGTTCGCGCTGTAGACCTGGATGTAGGCGACAATGCCTTCGAGGATCAGGTCCTGGCGCACCTGATTCAGGTTGATCGCCGCCGATTCCCGATTCTTGCGGGAAATACCGATGTCCGTATCGGTCTTGCCGAAATCCCACAGCAGTTGAGTGACGCTGAGCGACGTTTCGTTGAACTTTTTGGTGGTGTCCTGGGTGCCCGGATTGCCGCGCTTCTGGAAGCCGTTGTTGAAATCGATTTCCAGTTCGGGGAACCAGGCGCCGCGGGTTTCGCGGATGCGGCTGGTCGCGGCGTCCAGCGAATTCTTGGCGGCGTTGATCCGGTCATGATTTTCGATCAGATCGAGCAGGACGTCAGGCAAGGACTGGGCCCGCGCGCCGACACTCCATGCCGACACGCCGAAGATCACGGCAAATGTGAACCCCGCTTTGAGAAGGCTGCGCAACGTTTTTCCCCGAATGCCTTCGCCGTATTCCGGCATAAACTTGCATACTCGGGAGACAATTGGAACATCTTATCGGACCTGCCGAAGCGCCTTTCAGGCGATAGGTCTGTTTTTTCAAAATCATATAACCTTCTGAAAAACTTCCGAAAATTTTGCCGGGCATCGCCTGGCGATATTCCCGCTGAAGGGGCATGATTCATCGCGCGCTGGACTTGCGGGGCCGGCGGAAAGATGTGGCGATTCGCCATCCCCTCGGCGCCGCCGACCGGGTATGGTCGGGGCAACGGCACCCTGCGCGAATGCGCTAAAGACAACCGGGCGAGGAAACGTGACCCAAGACCTATCGAAGAGTGAGGGCGACCTTGTCGCCGCCGCGGCCGAGTTCGCGGCCCATGATGTGCGATCCCATGCGGCGGCCTGGGAAAAGGCGCGGTCCCTGCCCGCCGAGATGTTCGAGCGGGCCGCCGCGGCCGGGCTGACGTCGGCGATTCTGCCGCGCGAGGTTGGCGGCGCCGGCGTCGGGATGCTCTGCGCCGCGCGCATGGCCGAGATCTTGGCGGCGGCCGACTTCGGCTTCGCCTTCGCGCTCAAGGTTCATGCCAACGCGGCCAACGCCGTGGCCCGGCGCGGCACCGACGAACAGCGCCACCGTTTGCTGCCCGGCATGATCGACGGGCGGCGCATCGGCGCGTTCTGCCTGACGGAACCGGCGGTCGGCAGCGACGCGACCGCGATCGCCTGCGCCGCCGCCAAGGAAACGGGGGGCTGGACCGTGACCGGCGAGAAGGCCTGGGTGACCAACGGCGTCAACGCGGACGTCATGAGCGTCTATGTCCAGACCGACGCGGAAGCCGGATGGCGCGGCATCGCCAACGTCCTGGTCGAAGGCGATTTTCCCGGCCTGACCCGCGCGGCCCCTTATGACCTTCTGGGCGGGCATGCGGCGGGGCTCTGCGGCCTGACTTTCGAAGACTGCCGGGTTCCGGACGCCAACCTGTTGATCGCGCCCGGCGAGGGGTTCAAGGCGGCCATGGCCGGCATCAACATGGCGCGGATGTTCGTCGCCGCGCTCTGTTGCGGGATGCTGGCCGAATGCCTTGACCGGGCCTTGGCCTATGGCGCCCAGCGCATGGCCTTCGGTCGGCCCATCCTGGCCAACCAAGGCCTGCAGTGGGAACTGGCCGACGTGGCCACGGACCTTGAAGCCTGCCGCCGCCTGACCGAGCATGCGGCCCGCACGCTGGACGCCGGGGAGGCCGGGATCACCGAATGCGCCCATGCCAAGAAATTCGCGACCCGCGCCGCCGTGCGGGGGATATCGGCCTGCATGCAGGCGATGGGGGCGGCAGGGCTGCGCGCCGAGGAACCCTTCGGCCGTCATTTCGCGGCGGCGAAGATGTGCGAATTCCTCGACGGCACGACGGAAATTCAGAACGTGGTGATTTCCCGCAGCCTGCTGCGGCCCCATGGGCTCGACGCGTCCTAGAGCCTAGCTGGAACCTGGGGTCACATTTCCTCGCGGGCGACAGTTGTGTTGCGGCCACGGTCCTTTGCTTCGTAAAGCGCCTCGTCGGCCCGCTTCAGCGCGGCTTCGATGGAATCGCTGGGATCCTGGACCGTGGTCACGCCGGCGCTGACCGTCACTTTCAGGGTTCCGGAATCGACGGGGACGGCGAGTTCGCCAAGATATTCCCGCAGTCTCTCGACCGTCAGTTTGGCACCCTGCGGATCCGTTTCCGGCAGGATCAGGGCGAATTCCTCGCCGCCCATGCGGCCGACGATATCGACGTTGCGCAGGCGGTCGACGCAGGCTTCGGCCAGGGTCCGGAGCACGTTGTCCCCGGCGTCATGGCCGTAGGTGTCGTTCACGGCCTTGAAGTGGTCGACATCGATCATCACCGCGCCGAAGCAGCGCCCGCTGCGCCGCACGCGGGCGACCTCGGCTTCGCCCAGTTCCATGAACCGCCGNCGGTTCCACACGCCGGTGAGAAAGTCGGTGGTGGCAAGCCGGGTCAGTTCCGCGTTGGCGATCTTAAGGTCCAGGTGGGCCTTCTGCAGGGCAAGATAATTGCGGATGCGGGCCAGCACGATCAGCGGTGAATAGGGCTTGAGGATGTAGTCGATGGCGCCAAGCAACAACCCCTTTTCCTGGTCATTGTCTTCGGTGCGGCCGGTGACGAAGACGACGGGTATGTCGCAGGTCCGAATATTCGATTTCAAGCGGCGGCAGACTTCGTAGCCGTCCATGCCGGGCATGCTGACGTCCAGCAGAATCAGGTCGGGAAGGTCGGATTCCGCGAGGGCGATTGCCTGCACGCCGTCCGTCGTACAGATGATGTCGCCTTCCTCGGCCAGGAGGCTTGAGAGAATCATCAGGTTCGTTTCCGCGTCATCGACGATCAGTATCTTCTGGCGCTGCGGCTCATGGCTGCCGCGGGACAAAATGTCGCTTCTCTCAATTCCCGTCATCGCGCCGTCCTTTCCGTCGTACCGTCGGTCCCAGAGCCATCGGGGTTATTCTCCTGCCCGCGGTGGTAATTTCTCCCCCGCAGGGTTGCCGCCGCCCAACGCTATTGCCAGAGAATCACGAACCTCATCAAGGGCGCTACTCAATTCCTTCAGGCAGGCATCGACTTCTGGCCTGCCGAGCCCGCTGCGCAACTGGTCGTCAAGCGCCTTGGCCGCCTGATACACGCGTTCGGCGCGAATGTTACCGCTCACTCCTTTCAAGGTGTGGGCCGCGCGGGCCGCCGTCTCCAGATCACCGTCGGTCAGTAGAGCGGCGATTTCGTTCGCCTGATCCATGTACTTGGCATGGAAGGCGCCCAACAGGTGGCGCAGGATCACGTCGTTTTCCCGCACCATGGTGCGGGCCTCGGTCAGGTTGATCCCCTGGATCGTGTCGGGCAGGGCGTCAGCCGACGCCGGTGCGGACGTTGACGAATCCGCCGCCGCGGCCTTGCCGGTCGGATTTGCCGGGCGCGCACCCGACCGGGGGGCCCAGGCCGCAAGCACCGCATACAGGCGGTCCGGGTCGATGGGCTTGGTCACATGATCGTTCATGCCCACGGCAATGCATTTTTCCCGTTCGGACGGCATGGCATGGGCGGTCATGGCGATGANCGGAAGGTCTTTGTGCCGGGAATCGGCACGGATGATTTGGGTTGCCTGGTATCCGTCCATCAGCGGCATCTGCAGGTCCATCAGGACCGCGTCGTAAGGGGTTTCCGCAACCATATCGACGGCAATCTTGCCGTTTCTTGCGATGTCGACCGTCANGCCGGCAAGGTTGAGCAATTCCCGCGCGACCTGNTGATTGATTTCATTGTCCTCGACCAGCAGGATGCGCAATCCGGCAATGCGCTCAAGCACACTGGACCGTGCGTCCTTCGGCTGCGGTCGGTGTGTCAGCGCGGTATCTTCCGTCAGGTCGCTGGGNAGGGCCGTCACCTCGGCGGTGAACCAGAAGGTGCTGCCTTTGCCCTCGGTGCTGTCGACACCGATCTCGCCGCCCATCATGGTGACAAGACTGTGGCTGATCGCGAGTCCCAGACCGGTGCCGCCGAACTGGCGGGTGGTCGAGATGTCGGCCTGGGTGAACGGCTGGAACAGTTTGCCGATCTGATCCCGCGACATGCCGATGCCCGTGTCCGTGACCTCGAACCGCAGCATCCCCTTTCCCGCCGTGCCGGCGGTGGATGAAGGCACCGGCAGAACATTCACGATGACCTTGCCCTTTGNGGTGAACTTGATGGCGTTCGCCGTCAGGTTGATCAGTACCTGGCCCAGCCGTAGCGGATCGCCCTTCAGGTTCTTCGGCACGCTGGGGTCAATGTGGAACTGAATGTCGAGCGGCTTGGCGCCGGCCCGCGCCGTCGTCATGGTGGACAGGTTTTCCATGACGTCGTCCAGATTGAACGCAACGGCTTCGATCTCCATCTTGCCGGCTTCGATCTTGGAGAAATCGAGGATGTCGTCGATCAGGCTGAGAAGCGCGTGGGACGACATGTCGACCTTGGTCAGGTAATCCGCCTGCTGTTCGGTCAGGTCGGTCTTCAGGGCCAGCCCCGTCAAGCCGACGATGGCGTTCAGCGGCGTGCGGATTTCATGGCTCATGTTGGCAAGGAACGAGCTTTTCGCCCGGTTGGCTTCTTCGGCCACCAGCTTCGCCTCGCGCAGGGCCCGTTCGGTGCGTTTCTGTTGGGTGACGTCCGAATAGGTCGTTACGAAGCCGCTTCGGTCCGGCAGGGGGTTGCCGCGAATGTCGATGACCATGCCGTTCGGGCGGGTGCGCTCGAAGTGATGGGGCTCGAACCTGCGCGCCAGATCGATGCGTTCCTGAACCTGCTGTTCGACGGCGCCGGGACCGTATTCACCGCGTTCGGCGTTGAAGCGGAAGAATTCGCTGAGGTTTGTGCCCGGCGGAAAACGGTCCTTCGGGAATTTCAGAAGCTCCATGAACTTTGAATTGGCGGTGATGACATTCAGTTTCTCGTCGAACATGGTGATGCCCTGGTCCATGGTTTCCAGGATCGCCTTCTGGTGGGCAAGTTCGCGCTCGGCCTCCTTCTGCTCGGTGATGTCGGTCATGGCAGTACCAAGTCCCGTGATGGTGCCCTCGCGGTCACGCACGGGGAACTTCATGAGGCGGTAAATGGTGGGCCGGCCTTCCTGCGTTTTGTGCAGTACGGACTCGGCCTCAAGGATGACGATTTCCCCGCTTTCGATCACCTTGCGCTCAAGCTCGGCGACCTCGTCCGCGCGGTCCTTGGGCACGAGGTCGTGGACGGTTTTGCCGATCAGATTGTCGACGGTTGTTTCATGCCATTCGGCGAAGATCGAATTGGCGCTGAGGAAGCGGCCGTCCAACCCCTTGAGCGCCAGCATGATGGGAACATTCTCGGTGATTGCGGTCAGGCGCGCCTGTGTTTCCTCGAGAACCGTCTGTGCGGTTTTTTGCGCCGTCACGTCGTCGAACACGCCGACCAGATAACCGTTGTACCACTCGCCGTAACGGGCGTAGACGACGCGCCCATCGGCCAGGGGAACTTCGCTGCTGAGGTTGCCTTGGCGGACGGCGCTGATCCGCTCGACCACGGACCGGTTGCGGTGCGCATCGCCGAAGTCGCCGCGATCGGCGAGGAAGTACGCCGTTTCCCAGGCGCTGGTGCCGACTTGCACCTGGTCCGGTTCCAGGCCCCAGACTTCCGAGAATTGGCGGTTGAAGGTAACGTAATTCATGTTTTCGTCGAACACGCAGAGCCCGCTCGGCATGCTGTCCAACGTCACGCGCAGAATTGCCGATTGCAGGCCGATCTGCTGTTCCGCCGCCTTGCGTTTGGTGATGTCCAGGGTCCAGGCGATCCGCGCGCGGCGCCCTTCGAAATTGATCTGCCGCCAGGTCACCAGCGACCACCATTTGGTCTTGCGGTCCAGGCGGTAGCGTTCAGCCTCGTAGTGGTCGAGGCGGCCTTCCCGGTCGAATATCTCGCGCGCTTCTTCAAACTTTGCCGGATCGACAAAGGACTGATCGATATCGATCTGCAGGACATCATCCAAGCTGTCGGCGCCCAGCATCGCCGCCAATCGCGGATTGCCGAACAGCCGCTCGCCCGTATCCCGGTCGACGATACTGATGGCGATGGGGCTCTCGTCGAGAATCTGGCGGAATCGTGCCTCGCTTTCGGCCAGGCGTTCTTCCGCCTGACGGCGTTCCGAAATGTCGATCGTCGTGGTGATGACGCCGACGACACGCCCATCGGCATCCTTGAGCGGCGCCTTGGTGCAGATCGCCTGTCGGACGTCGCCGTTCTTCTTCAGTTCGAAGTCGAAGAACGGGATCGGCTGCCCGGTTTCGATGACCTCGCGGTCCAGCTTCGACATCGCGGCCGCGTGTTCGGCCCCCACGATTTCCGACGTCTTGCCTTGGACATCCTGTTCGCTGAGGCCCAGGAATTCCTGATGGTAGCGGTTGGACATCACGTAGCGGCCCTGGATGTCCTTCACGTTGATCAAGGCCGGCACGGCATCGATCACGGCCTGTAGTTCGGCGCGGCGGTCGGATAGTATCCGTTCCGTCTGTTTGAATTCGGTGATGTCGGTGTAAACGGCGACGATGTAGCCGCCGGTCCAATTGCCGAAGCGCACGTCGATGACGCGGCCGTCGGCCAAGGTCTGCTCCACGGAACTGCTGCCTTGGCGCAATTGCGCCTCGCGGGCCTTGATCGTTTCCCGGGCGTCTTCCAAATCGGCGAGCGCGTTCTTGTTGACGAGATGCCAGAACGCCTCGGCCCGCGTGACGCCGGGTTTCAGGAAGCCCTCGTCGAACCCGTACATCTCCTCATAGACGCGGTTGAACGCGACGATCCGGAGGTCTTCGTCGAACATGCAGAGCCCGCTGGGAATGTTGTCCAACNTCAGATCCAACTGCGTTTCCATGGCGCCCGACATCTGCTCGACGCGGCCGGTCAAAGGGGTCANCAGAAGGAACAGGCCGCTCATGCCCATGATGATGAGACCGAGGACGCCAAACCCGGCGAAAATGAGATTTTTGTTCAGTTCGCCGAATATTTCGTTGGCGTCCTGACGCAGGATCAGGACCCAGTCCTTTCCCGCGCCGATATGCGCGTAGGTATGGCGCGCGTCATGGATGAAGCCGGGTTTCGTGTGATTGGCGCGTAAGTGATTGGCGCGTAAGATTTCCTTGAACGTTGTGGGCGGGGCCACGGCGTCCGCCGTTACCAGTGTCGCGGCCTCGGTCATTGACAGGATACTGCGGGCGTCGGCGGGACCGAACACCAGGAAGGCGCGTCCCGTTCGGCCGAGCCCCGCATGTTCGGAAAACAGACGCAGNAACTGGCCCATGGAAAAGGCGATGATGTCGGTGCCGAGACGCNGCCCGNCGTGATCGACGATCGGTGAACTGACGATCAGGTAGTGACTGCCGAGCAGCGGCATCAGGCCCTTGGCGATGGGATCGATGTCATCCTCCCACCCTGAACGCCAAGCGGACGATGGCACTTCGGGGCCGACGGCGTAGACGATCTTCCCCTTCGTATCGACGCGGGTAATCCCGACGATCTCGTCGGACGAATTCATGACCGACATAAAGACCGGTGCCAACGCAGCCTGGAATCGCGGCAAGTCGATGGCGCCGGCGGCCAGGTCGTGCATCAGGGACTGAGCCCGTAAACGGCTGGAAACCAGGGAAGCGACGCTTTTCGTGCGGTCGACGGTCTGAATGATGGCATCCGCCTTGGAGTTGGCGATATGGCCCAGATGCGTGACGGAGGCATCGCGCAATTGGCTTTGCGTGGGGACCATGATGAACACAGCCGTCAGCACGGCGATCAGTACCGCCCCGGCCAGGGAATAGCGCAGCACATTGCGCTGTACGGCCTTGATGGTTCGGATGCGTTGCTGGGGCACGTTACGTCCCGTCCCTTGAGTTTTTCCTCTGCCCGATGACACGACGGATTCCAAACCCCTAGATAAAAGCAGAATTTCGCCAAATATTCGATAGATCAATCGGATAGATCGGAAGTGCGGCGGCCGGGGGCGTCATGGACGGATGATATGAATGCGGTTAGTCTGCGTTCGCTTGGGAACGCCTGACGTCGTTGGAGCCGCGAGACAGGTGAGAGGAGAATTCCATGGCCGCAATTCTTGTCATCGAAGATGACGAGTTCTTTCAGAATTTCCTTGAACTCGTTCTGTCGGGCGAGGGACACGAGGTGCGTATTGCCGTCGATGGCCAAGCCGGGCTTGCCGCGGCCAGCGCCCTGCCGCCGGATCTCATTCTGTGTGACATGAGCATGCCGAAGATGACCGGTTTCGAAGTTATCCGGCAGCTGAAAAAAATCGATAAGGTCAGGGATATCCCCGTGATCGCGCTTTCCGCGCACGACACCTCGGCGGACCACGACGAAGCCTTCGCCGCCGGTGCGGCGGCCTATGAAACCAAACCGGTCGAAATGGACCGTCTGATCGACAGCGTCGACAAAGCGCTGGCGGGAAGAATCTTGAGCAAGGCTTAGGGCCAGACATCCCGCAGCGCCGCGATCAGGCGCGCGATATCGTCTTCCGAAACATGGACATGCGGGGCCAGNCGCAGGCGCCCGCCGCGCAGGGAGGCATNCACGCCCTTGGCCGCCAGCGCGGCGATCATGCCGTCCGGCGGCGGACNGTCCTTGCCCAGCGCCGTGATATGGGCGACGCCGCGCCCGCCGGGCGGTGCCGAATACCCCNTGTCCCGCGCGGCGGCGATGATGACGTCGGTGATCGGGGCGAGGGTGTCTTGGACCGCCTCGGGAGTCCAGGCGGCGACCTGCGCCAAGGCGGCCGCCGCCATGGGCAGCAGGACCGGGTTGTAGGTCTGGCCCACGTCGTAGCGGCGCGCGCCCAAGGACATCTCCGGATCGTACACCAGCGTCCCTTCGATGCTCGCCCCCGTGGCCGGGTGGTTGTAGTCGTGATGTTCGAATGCGGTCCCCTGCTGGTGAGCGGGGGCGGCGTACAGAAACGACATCCCATGCGGGCAGAACAGCCATTTATAGGCGGCCACGACCAGAAAGTCCGGGCGCACGCGGGCGATGTCGAAGGGCGCCGCGCCGATCCATTGCGTGGCGTCGACGACCAGGGCGGCGCCGAGGTCGCGGCACCGCGCCCCCACGGCCTCCAGATCGATCCGTGTGCCGTCGATCCAATGGCAGGGCGGCAATGCTGCGATCGCCGTGTCGCCGTCCAGCCGGTCGAGCACGGCGGATGTCCAGTCGGCGTCGGCCGGCCGCGGCACGGTAACCACGCGGGCACCGGCGTCCCTGGCCTTTTCCATCCAGACGAAGACGTTTGAGGGGAACTGATCTTCCAACACCACGATGGTCTGGCCCCGCGCGATGCCGAGGTTCCGCGACGCCGTGGCCAGCCCGTAACTGGCCGACGGCTGGACCGCGATGTCGTCGGCGCGGGCCCCGAGCAGCCCGGCGACCAGGGCGCGGATATGTTCCGCCTGATCGTGGAGCGCCGCGGAATCCATGGTCCAGGGCTGAACCCGGGTGGCGATCCCGGCATGCCCCGCCGACTGGGCGGCCTTCAGCAGCGGCGTGCGCGACGCGCAGTTGAACCAGGCGACGCCGGGCGGAATGTCGAACAGGGGGCGTTGGTCGGTCAGCATCGTATTGGCCTCAGTCTCCGGATTCACGGGGCAGGGTTGTGCGTACTCCGGGCGGCCCGGGGACGATCCCCTGGGCGCGGCCCAGGCGGTGTTCGCGGTAGGCGATATAGGCGGTCGAGCCCAGAATCATGGCGCCGCCGATCCACACGAACATGTCGGGCAGTTCGTTGAAGAACACGTAGCCCAGCGCCGTGACCCAGATCAGGCGCACGAAATCGACCGGCCCGACGACATGGGTGTCGGCCATCTTCAGGGCCTGCGCCATGGACAATTGCGCGCCGCCGCCCAGGATACCCAGGCCGATCAGCAGGGCCCATTGCTCCGGCCCCGGCCAGGACCACACGAAGGTCGCGGGCACCAGGATGATCGGCATCATGACCAGCGACATGTAGACGGTGATGGTGGCGCTGGATTCGGTGGCGCTCAGGCGCTTGATGATGATCATGCAGCCGCCCCAGATGAGCGACGAGATGACGACCAGCATCGGCCCGAGGTCGAGCGGAATGACCCCCGGACGCAGGATCACCAGGGTCCCCGCAAAGCCCAGCAGGATCGCCGTCCAGCGGCGCAGGCGGACGACCTCGCCCAGGAACAGGACCGCCAGGACCGAGGCGAAGATGGGGGCGGAAAACCCCAGGGCNGTGACCTGGGCCAGGGGCGCGATCGACAGCGCGAAGAAATAGCACAGCATGGCCGCCGAATTGAGCACGCCGCGCAGGGTCAGCAGGCCCAGGCGCTTGGTCTTCAGCGGCTTCAAGCCGTCCTTCACGAAGAACGGGATGATCGGCAGCATCCCGAACAACAGACGGAAAAATGCCGTTTCGAAGGGATGAATGCCGGTCGCCGCGACCTTTTTGATGACCGCGTGCATGCAGGCGAAGCACAGGCTGGCCAGGACCATCCACAAAATCCCCCGAACGGCGTCGGTGCGTCCCTTGGCGGGGACGGGAGGTGCCTGGGTTGAGGTCATGGGCGGGCTTTCGGTCTGAGGGCCGGCGATCCGCCGCAAGCCGGCCGGAAACGGCCCGGAAGCGGCTGTTGAGCGGCGGATTATTGTATACAGCGCCCATCTATACAGACTTCCCTTGGGGGGATAAAGCGCGCCCGGCGGGAAAGCGGTCCGGTTGCGGTTGACAGGACTGGGTGGTTTGGGTAGTTTCCGCCGCTTCCGGCCTGACCGGACCCGAATTCCGCCCTTTCGAGTGGCCCGCATACGGAGCTTGAGACCGATGAAAGTTTTGAATTCCCTGAAGTCCGCCAAGACGCGCGATAAGAATTGCCGCGTCGTGCGCCGCAAGGGCCGTGTCTTCGTGATCAATAAAAAGAATCCGCGTTTCAAAGCCCGCCANGGATAAGGTGGGCAAGGGAGCGCCCATAAAGGTGCTCTTGGATTCCTATCCAGCCGCGCTTACCTGAGCGATCAGGGGCGCGGTTTTTTGTTGCCCGTTAGATTAGGAAAATCTGATGACCGCCGATAAAGTCGCCGCCCATTACACCCACGGAACCCTGATGGACGCCATCCTGGCTAAATTGGCCGAGGCGAGGGTCGCCCTGGACGGTCTGACGGCCCAGGATCTGGCGCCGATGGACCATCTGCACGGGCGCGGGCGCGAGGCGACGGACGAGATGATCGCCCGCCTGCAACCCGGGCCGGACCATCATGTCGTCGACATCGGCTGCGGCGTGGGCGGGCCGGCGCGCTATCTGGCGGCCACGGCGGGGGCACGTGTCAGCGGCATCGACCTGACGCCGGAATTCATCGCCGTCGCGGAGCAACTGGCGGCCATGACCGGCCTGTCCGACAAGACCGATTTCCGGGTCGGCGACGCCCTTGCCCTGCCGTTCGCGGATGCCGCCTTCGATGCCGGCTATACCCAGAACGTGTCCATGAGCGTGCCCGACAAGGCGGGTTTCTTCGCCGAGGCGGCCAGGGTGCTGAAGCCCGGGGCGCGGTTCGTCGCGGGCGAGGTCGCGCAAGGGCCCGGTGGCGATGTGATTTACCCCGTGCCCTGGGCCATGACAGCGGATATCAGCCATCTGACGACGCCCGAGGAAACGGCGGCGATTCTGGCCGATGCGGGGTTTCGGGTCGAGGCGATGCACGATTCCACGGGCCAGGCGCAGGCCTACAACCTGGCGGCCCGTGCGCGGGCCAAGGACCAGGGGCCGCCGGTCCTCAGCCCGCTGGTGATTTTGCGCGAGAACGCGTTGGAGCGCATGCGCAATTCCGCCCGCAATGTGGCGCAAGGCCGGGCCGTTCCCGTGGAGTTCGTCTGCATTCGGTCTTGACTTTTCGACCCCGGAACGCGACCTTTTTGAAAATCATTCCGTATCGTGAAATTACGTGCCGTTGCGCGTGACGCGCTGCGGGGCGTCACGAACCAAGAAACGCAGGGAAGAAAAAACATGGCCGAAACCGCCACCCCCCGCCCGCGGACCCGGGGCCGCACCCGCACAAGGTCGCGCGAGGATACGGGCGGGCAGGTTCAGTCCCTCGCCCGCGCCATTTCCATTCTCAAGGCCCTGGCCCGGTCCGACGACGGCATGACCTTGACCGATGTGGCGTTGACCGTCGTCCTGCCACCGTCGACCACGCACCGGCTGCTGACCACCATGCAACACGACCGCATCGTGCGCTTCGACCAGGCGACGGCGCTGTGGCACGTGGGGGTCGAGGCTTTCGTGATCGGCAACGCCTTCATCCGCTCGCGCGATCTGGTCGTCATGGCGCGCCCCATCATGCGCCGGCTGATGGAGGAAACGGGTGAGACCGTGAAACTGGGCATCCAGGACGACGGCGAGGTCATCTATCTGGCCCAGGTCGAAAGCCGCGAGACCATGCGCGCCTACCGCGCACCCGGCACCCGCGTGCCCATGCATTGCTCCGGCGTCGGCAAGGCGCTGCTCGCCAATCAATCCGAGGAAGAGGTCAACCGCATCCTGCAGCGCCACGGCCTGTCCAAGGTCACGGACAAGACCCTGGCGACGCCCGTGCGCTTCCGCGACGCGCTCGGCCAAATCCGCCGTCAGGGCTATGCCATCGACGACGAAGAACATGCCATCGGCCTGCGCTGCATCGCCGCCGCCGTGTTCAACGAGCACGACGAGCCGATCGCCGCGATCTCCGTTTCCGGCCCCTCGGCGCGCATTTCCGACGAGAAGATCGCCGGCTTGGCGGGGCTCGTGACCCGTGCCGCCAAGAGCATCGCCAGCGAGCTCGGCAGCCGCGAGCCCTGATCCGGCACACCCGCCGTTCTTTCCTTTAATGAGACTTCGCCGTGGCGCCTCGGCGTCAATGGCCACCGTTTGCGTGCCGCGATAAATTGGTATTTTTCCAAAATTGAATGTTTATTAAATAATTGATTATAAATGAGAAAAATACACATTATCGATATGCGGAATAATTTCCAAAATGGTTGCCGAGGGTCTGCCTGACTGTCACCCTTAAAGCCGGTTCTTAGCAGGGAGGTGACGGCCATGGCACGCATGACGGCAGCGGAAGCAGCGGTCCGGGTTCTTGAGAAAGAGGGCGTTCATGCCGCCTTCGGCGTGCCGGGGGCGGCCATCAACCCGTTCTACGCGGCGATGAAAAAGCGCGGCTCCATCGACCATGTGCTGGCGCGGCACGTCGAGGGGGCAAGCCATATGGCCGAGGGTTACACCCGCGCCAAGGCCGGCAACATCGGGGTCTGTATCGGCACCTCGGGCCCGGCGGGTACGGACATGATCACGGGCCTGTATTCCGCCCAGGCGGACAGCATCCCGATCCTCTGCATCACCGGGCAGGCGCCCCGCGACAAACTGTACAAGGAAGATTTCCAGGCGGTCGACATCGAATCCATCGCCAAGCCGGTGACCAAGTGGGCGGTCACGGTGCGCGAACCGGCCCTGGTGCCCCGCGTGTTCCAGAAGGCATTCCACCTGATGCGCTCGTCCCGCCCGGGGCCGGTGCTGATCGATCTGCCGATTGATGTGCAACTGGCGGAAATCGAATTCGATGCCGATATGTATGAGCCGCTCCCGGCGTTCAAGCCAAAGGCCTCGCGCCGCCAGATCGACAAGGCCATGGCCATGCTGAACGCGGCCGAGCGCCCGGTCATCGTCGCCGGCGGCGGCATCATTAACGCCGATGCCCAGGACCTTCTGGTCGAGTTCGCGGAACTGGCCGGCATCCCGGTGATCCCGACCCTGATGGGCTGGGGTGCGATCGCCGACGACCATCCCCTGATGGCCGGCATGGTCGGGCTGCAGACCGCGCACCGCTACGGCAACAAGTCGTTCCTGCGGTCCGACTTCGTGCTCGGCATCGGCAACCGCTGGGCCAACCGGCATACGGGGTCCGTCGGCGTCTACACCCGTGGCCGCACCTTCGTGCATGTGGATATCGAGCCGACCCAGATCGGCCGCGTGTTCGAACCGGATTACGGCATCGTGTCCGACGCCGGGGCGGCGCT
>JGI25320J50211_1000549_pt1 | contig 22495 bp, 20 predicted proteins | sample AutmiccommuBRH21_FD_50211 | JGI IMG/M metagenome (IMG submission 50211)
AGCCAGCCTTTGATCTGCCCTGCCTGACTTAACATCTGTTTATCGAAGCTGAGGAGAAAACGATCCGGAGAAAACGGCAGATCCGCCAGTACCGCCTTGGCGGAATCTATTTTCAGCCACCACTCGATCCCGGGTCCTTTTGGCGTGGAAGAAGGCCTGCCGTGATGACCGCTCCTCATCGCTTTCTTTTGAATCTCCGACTGCCCTTCAGTTTCACCGGAAACACAGACAGTTGCAACTATATCTTCAATTTTTTTGCAAGTTTTCCTTGCAGGCCGGTCAGTTCCCTGCTCACTGCCGACACCTGCAGATAACTGCCGTCGGAAAATTGCCCACCTGAAGCACCATCGATTTTATACACCTCGACATGACCGCCCGGCCGAGGTTGAAACTCATCCGGCAATGCTATCGACACCTTGCTGCCGGCAACGGCCTGCTCCTGCGGAGAGCCTCCGACGAACAGGGTCTTCAGCCGAAAGGCAACGCGCTCCCCGCCAGGCTCCTGGTGCAGCCTGAGGCGGTCGCCGACCGCAAGTCCGCCCTTCACGACAAATCGGCAGATCCGCTCTTCGCCGGCCGTCTTCACTGCGGAAAACCGGCCGAGATGGATCCCCATGTTGCCTGAATGAAACGGAGTGATCGCTTCNGCCGGTTGCGGCGACAAGAAATAGCCGGTCGACGTCTTGCGGCTCATCGCCATTTCGGCCAGCACCTTTGCCTCTGCCACCGCCTTTTCCTGCTCGCCCGGGGCGGCATCGAGAACCTTTCGATAAGCCATGACGATATTTCTGACGTAATGGGCGGACCGCAGGCGACCTTCGATTTTCAGCGAGGTGATGCCGCTTTCGAGCAGCTCGGGCAATACCTCGAGACCGTTCAAATCGTTCATCGAAAAAAGATAGCGGGCCGGATCGACTTTGCCGTCCCTGCCTCTGCCTTTCTGTCTGGCGGTACTGTATGCCCGGCGGCACGGCTGGACGCACCTTCCCCGCAAGCCGCTTTTACCGCCGAGGTACGAGGAAAACAGACACAGGCCGGAATAGGAAAAACACATCGCGCCATGGATGAAAATCTCTATCTCGGTTTCCCCTCTTTTNGCGGTAATGNTNCGGATCTCTTTNAAGGTCAACTCCCTTGCAAGGACCACCCGTCTGCACCCGAGATTTCCAAGAAAGCCGACCGCCTCGGAATTATGGGCCATCATCAGGGTCGAGCCATGCAGCTGCAATTTCGGAAAATATTTCCGCACCAGATGAATGAGGCCCAGATCCTGCACAATCAGACCATCGGGCTGCAACTCCTGAAGAAGGGCAAGATTTTCTATGAGGGCGGGAAGTTCTCTTTCAAGAACAAGGCTGTTGGCCGCGACATACAGCTTTTTGTNCAGGCTATGGCAATGACGGATCATCGCGCCGATTTCTTCAAGGCGCAGATCGCGGGCCAGGTTCCGGGCATTGAATCCCGGAGCGCCGACATATACCGCATCGGCGCCACCGTCAAGTGCCGCCCGAAAGGTTTCGACACTTCCGGCCGGTGCAAGGAGTTCTACATTTGCCATCAGCTTTCTATGATTACCTCGCCGCCGGCGTCCTGGGCATCGAGCATCACGCTTATCCGCTCGTTGTTCTGGATACCGGTGTGCATCCCGGTAAAATCGGGCTGGATAGGCAGCTCTCTGCCTCCCCGGTCGACGAGGGCAGCCAGCTGGATGGTGTTGGGCCGGCCATAATCCATAATGGCATCCATAGCCGCACGAATAGTCCGGCCGGTAAAGATCACATCATCGACGAGAATCAGGTTGGTGTTGTCGACATCGAAGGAGATTTCGGTGGTCTTCACTACCGGATTCTGACTGATCAGGCTCCAGTCATCCCGATACAGATTGATATCGAGCGACCCGAACGGAATGGTACTCTTCGTCTGGCTCTCGATGAATGCATGGATTCGTTTCGCCACGTACNCCCCGCAGGTATATATGCCGACTATGGCCATTCCCTCGCCGCCATGATTCTTTTCAAGAATCTGCAGAGATATCCGCTGAATGGCCAGGTCTATCTCCTGAGCCGACATAATCACTCTTGCCTTGGCACTCACAATCCTACCCTCTTCCAGAAGAATTCTATTCCCCGTTCATCGACCCTGTTGATCGCCTCCGGGAAGGCCTCGCATTCGGCCGCAAATNCCTTTGCGGCGATGGTATCGATGTCGTCGTCATAGGCCAGTTCAACACATTTCTGCAGGATGATCGGCCCTTCATCATACTTTTCATCGGCGAAATGGACGGTGCAGCCGCTGATCGTACATCCCCGCGCCTTGACGGCACTGTGCACGTGGTGACCATAAAATCCATCGCCGCAGAAACTGGGGATGAGCGAGGGATGGATGTTGATCACCGCCCGGGCCAGTTCCGGGGGCGGAGTATAGAGCTTGAGATACCCGGCCAGACAGACAATATCGATATCGTAGTCGGCCAGAATCCTGTTGATCCCGGCGTTATCGCCGGCGTGGAAGGCGGGATAACCGTACTTTTCGGCCTTGCCGAGGCCGAGCACCCCTTTGACATTGGAGACGACCACCTCAATTTTCCCGGCAAGGGTGCCTTTTACAATCCGCTCATGAAAATTATCGAGGGTTCGTCCGCTGCCGGACAGTAAAACCGCCATTTTCAGCATCTTTTATTCTCCTGCAAAATAGCTGTTGGTCTCGATATCGACCTTCTCCAGCCACCGTGAAATCGCGGTGTCGTANACGGAAGTCAAGGCGAAAACCTTCTTCATCAACTTGAACCGAGTCTTCAGCGTGGTATTGCCGCTGGCCTTGATCTCCTGCAGCACCTGCGGGTAGTCGGCCGGATCGACGATAACCGTTACATCGTGAAAATTTTTGGCTGCCGCCCGAAGCATGGTGGGGCCACCGATATCGATGTTTTCTATGGCGTCGGCCAGGCTGCAGTTCGGGTCGGCAATNGTTTTCTCAAAGGCNTAGAGATTGACTGCAATAAGATCGATATTCTTCAGTCCATGTGCGGCGCACTGCTGCNGATGTTCCCTGTTTGCCCTCTGGTTGAGGATACCGNCATGGACCTTGGGATGCAGGGTTTTCACCCGGCCGTCAAGCATCTCGGGAAAACCGGTAAATTCGGAAACGTCTTTTACCGCAAGCCCCGCTTCCCGCAGTTTCTTCGCCGTCCCGCCGGTCGACAACAATTCTATATCAAGCCTTGCCAGTTCACCGGCAAAGCCTTCAATGCCGGATTTATCGGTGAGGCTTATCAACGCTCTTTCTATCTTTGCCATTCTCTACTCCTCTTCATCTTTTCTTGTAAAAGACAGGATTTTTCGACGGTCGCGTTTGCCCGGTTTCTTTGCCGGGCCGCTAAAACCGGCGTTGCTCAACCGCTTCAGTTCCCGCTGCTGTTCACGGGCTTTCATGCTTTCTTCCGTTTCAACATACAGCAGCCTGGCCTCCGAGGCCGGTCGCCGAAACCTTGAAAGGGCCAGGACGGTGATATGAAATTCGGCAGGGCCGATGCCGATAACCAGCCGGTCTCCGACCACAACATTATGCGCGGCCTTGCACCGGTTCCCGTTGGCATGGACCTTACCGCCGTTTACCGCCTGGGTCGCAAGTGACCTGGTTTTAAAGAAACGGGCCGCCCACAGCCATTTATCCAGCCGTACTGTCTCTGTATTGTTTTCCATAGCCGCACCTCTCACTCACCGCTCATAGTCGGCCGATAATCGTTCCGGAAGGGAGTTAGAATACACCGATTTGCCGTGAAACGCATGAAAAATTCAAAATCACCGGCAGCCAAACGGCAAAAGAGTATTGTCGAACAGATCCAAAAGGAGTAAGTAAGAATCGTTTTCAGCTAATCAAGAGTATTTGCCGACGAATGCGGACCGCATTCCGTCACAGCAATATGATCTGCTGTTTTTTCAACACATTAATGGTGACTGAGCGGAACAATGCACATTCAGACAGTTGGTTTACAGGGTCTTAAGGCTCCGGTCAAGGTAAAGGAAAGAAGCGGCAAGCTGCAGAACACAATCGCCACGATATCCATGCAGGCCCGACTCCTTGAAGGCTCTCAGGATAACTGTGTAGAAAAATTCACATCGATTCTCAATGATTATCTCGGTGAGCTCTCAGTCACCAGTTTCAGAACCATCCTCGCTCGCTTACAAGACGGCCTGTGTGCAAAAAGCGTCCGGCTGGAAATGGAATTCCCTTATTTTCTCGACAAAAAAGCCCCGGTCAGCGACACCCACAGCCTCATGGAGTACTCGTGCACCTTCTCCGGNGGGGTAGGTGACGATGAAGGATTTATCCTCTCGGTAACCGTCCCGGTTACCACCCTCTGTCCCTGCTCAAAAGAGATCAGCGCAGGCGGTGCACACAACCAGCGGGCCGAAGTAACCTTGAATGTCAAATTCAAGAATTTCATCTGGGCTGAAGACCTGATCGAGATGATCGAAAAGTCGGCTTCCTGCGAGGTCTACGCCTTGCTCAAACGGCCGGACGAGAAATACGTGACGGAGAAGGCTTTCAACAACCCGATGTTTGTCGAGGACGTGGTCAGAAAGGTGGCGGTTGCCGCACTCGCCGATCCGAATATCACCTGGTTTTCCGCCGGAGTGGAAAGCTTCGAATCGATCCATAAACATAGCGCCTATGCCTATGTGGACAGCGACGAGGTACGCTGACCCTCAAAAGATAGATTAGCCGTTCGCTGGTTTGTGTCTCACGATGCAGTGAAGCCGCCGAAAAACCAGGGGCGGTTGAAAAAACAACCAACATGGTCTATACTCGACCATGTGACTGTATTTGTGCTCCCTCCCCATCTGTCCTTGCTGAAAAAAAACCAGGCCGCAATGGCAATACACCTCTGCATATTTTGCAGAGGCAGGAGTTCGCTTTCACTCCGCCTTAAATGCCGATCAGTCCCTTTGCCGTAAAATTTCGGCCAAGGGNCNCCCATCTCTTACCAATAGGAAAAATAATGACCAAGCAAACCGCACAATTAACCATCGACGGAAATACCTTCGCGCTACCGATCTGCGAAAGCACTACCGGTGAAAAAGCCCTTGATATAAGAGGGTTGCTGCGCGACACGGGCTGCATCACCCTTGACAGCGGGTACATGAATACCGGCTCTTGCCAGTCACAGATTACCTACCTGGATGGCGAAAAGGGTATCCTTCGGTATCGCGGTTACGAAGTAGCAGATCTGGCTGAACATTGTCAATTTATCGAAGTTGCATACCTGCTCCTGACCGGCGAGCTGCCGACCGCAATCGAACTGGCACAATTTAAGAACGACATGACCAAGTTCGCCCTGATCCATGAAGACATGATCCACTTCTTCGATCATTTCCCGCCAAAAGCATCGCCGATGTCGATACTGTCGACGATGGTCGGCACCCTGCATGATTTCTACCCGGAAATGGACCTCGACGAGGACCCCTATGGCGGTATCACCACCACTACGGCGCGATTGCTGTCGAAAACCAGGACCATCGCGGCGTTTTCGTACAAGAAGAACATGGGTCATCCGCTCGCCTATCCCCGTCCCGATTTAAGTTATTGTTCCAATTTCTTATATATGATGTTCGATCGCCCCAACCTGCCTTACNCCATCGAGCCGGTACTGGTCTCCGCTCTGAACAAGCTGCTTATTCTGCACGCCGATCATGAGCAGAACTGTTCGACTTCGACGGTTCGGCTGGTCGGCAGTGCGGGGGTCAGGCTTTACCCTTCCATCTCCGCCGGCATCAGCGCCCTTTGGGGGCCGCTGCACGGCGGCGCCAGCGCAGCCGTCATGCGCATGCTTGAGAAAATATACGCCGACGGTATGAATTATGACAAATATATCGAAATGGCCAAGGATCCCGGCAATCCATACAGGCTTACCGGATTTGGTCATCGCGTCTACAAGACCTACGACCCGCGAGCCACGATCATCAAAAAGACCTGTCACGAAGTGCTCAGCACCCTGAAGATATCCGACCCGCTGCTGGACATTGCTCTCGAGTTGGAAGAGCGGGTCGGCAACGACGAGTATTTCCAANAGCGAAACCTCTACCCGAATGTCGACTTTTATTCGGGGATCATTTACCGGGCCATGGGCATCCCGACCAACATGTTTACGGTCATGTTCGCCCTCGGCCGACTGCCCGGCTGGATCTCCCACTGGCAGGAGATGAATCTGGGCAAGGACAGCAGCAGAATCGGGCGACCGCGTCAGGTGTACAGCGGCATTCCCACCCGCTCCTTCGTCCCGCTTGGAGAGCGGCATTGAAGTTGAAATCATTGACGCAAGACTTGATTGAACAGCAGGGCTCCGGGGCCCATCGCCGCTGCATCGTATGCGAGACGTTATCGGCCGGTTTATTTATGGCCGTGGCGAGCCGGAGTTACCTGCGGTGCAGCGCTTGCCAGGCAACTTTTCTCGATCCGGCGCACAGAGTATCGACCGAAGAAGAGCACCTGCGCTATCGCCGACATCATAACGATCCGGTGGATGAAGGCTATCGCCGGTTTTTGGCAAAGCTTGCCGAACCATTATTGCAACGGCTGTCGCCGCAGGCCAAGGGACTGGATTATGGATGTGGTCCGGGGCCGGCCCTTGCCTGCATGTTGGGCGAGGCGGGACAGCGGATGACATTGTTCGATCCGCTTTTTTTTCCCGATCCGGAAGTGCTCGATGATCTGTATGATTTCATTACCTGCACTGAGACCATTGAGCATTTCCATCGACCGGCCGANGAATTCGCCCGGTTCGACCGGATGCTGCGGCCTGGAGGATGGCTGGCACTGATGACCTGTTTCCAAACCGACGACCATCGTTTTGCGTCCTGGCATTACCGCCGCGACATGACCCATGTTGTGTTTTACCGTGAGGAAACACTACGCCATATCGCCCGGCGATTCGGGTGGAGCTGCGAAATCCCGGTCAAGGATGTCGCTTTGATGCAGAAGCCATACGATCCCGCAAGTCCTTCAGGATGAAATGAACCGATTTTTATGATAAAACATTTCGCGCATTGCCGGTTGCGGCGTAACCTCTCACAAGAAAAAGGACAGCTTTATGAAAATACTGGTAACAGGAGGCACTGGATTTACCGGCCATAATCTCAGCAAGAGGCTTTTACAGGAAGGCCATCAGGTCAGATTGCTGGTACGCAGCAGGGCACGGGTTGCTCTTGACCCGCATCCTGCCCTGGAGATCCTGGATGGAGACATCAGGGACCGGGAGGCGGTGGATAAAGCGGTTGCCGGAACGGCTAAAATCTTCAACATCGCTGCGATGTATCGGTCTGCTTCTTCGGTTGACCAGGACTATTGGGATATCCATGTCAAAGGAACCCGGCATCTGCTGGAAGCCGCGGTACAACATGATGTCGGCCGGTTTGTCCACTGCAGCACGGTGGGTGTGCACGGCGATGTGAAGGTGCCGCCGGCAACCGAGGAGTCGCCTTACGCCCCCGCCGATATCTATCAGCGGACCAAACTCGAAGGAGAACTGCTGGCTCGGGAGTTCTCCGCCAAAAACGGCCTGCCGCTGTCGGTCGTCCGGCCGACGGCCATTTACGGACCGGGCGATATGCGGCTGCTGAAGGTGTTCAAACTGGCGACAAAGAGCATCTCCCCGGTCATCGGCACCGGCAAAATCTTTTACCATATGGTCTATATAGACGACCTGGTACAGGGATTCATCTTAGCCGGCGAGGTCGACGCTGCCATCGGCGAGGTCTTTATTATCGGCGGCGAAGAGAACATGATCCTTGACGAACTGCTTTCCACCATTGCCGAAATAACCGGCCGTCCGGACACGAAGGTCCACCTTCCCGCTTTGCCCTTTCAGCTTGCCGGTTCGCTCTGCGAGAAGATCTGCATNCCTCTCGGCATCGAACCGCCGATTTACCGAAGGCGGGTCGATTTTTTCACCAAGAGCCGCAGCTTCGATATCGGCAAGGCGAAAAGGCTGCTGGGCTACTCCCCGAAATATGGTCTGCGGGCAGGGTTGAGCAAGACCGCTGAGTGGTATAAGGATCAGGGTTTACTTTAGTTACAGACTAAAAAGGGGCGTATATTCAGCCTTTTTTGATTTTCACCACGAACACCGGCAGGCAGGTCGGGTGCGTTGAAGGAAGCCCCAGCATGGCACATCAAACTTGATTTGTTTGAGAGTATGGTTTATAAAACGAATAACTAAATAAAAATCCGTCGATTTGTGAACTCAATCACAAGAAGTAGTGCCTTATTGAAATAATGATTTTTCATCCAACACCCGATATCTTCGCCATACCAATCAGCATCCTTGTACTCTCCATGCGCAACCATGCGCCCTCCTCCCTGACACCACCTTGAGATAATCGTTTCATCCCGGAAAACATTGGCGGCGTTCAGTTTTCANCTCTCCGACTAAGGTTTCCAACCCTTTTTCCAGTAACATTTCCATTACTATTTCGGTTGTATACCGTTTTAGTACCTTAGTACCTTAGAAATTTATTTCTTGTTTTTCACCCCTCAAGGGGGTGCTGAAAGAGTAAGGAATGAATTTCGTGAAGGTACTTATCCTCCCCTTGTGGAGGGTTAGATCGGTCCTGTCGTATACGTTCTGCTTTNTCGTCAGTTCATTTGCGGGAAGGGAACGTCGAGCGGATGAAGCACATTGCAATGAGCACAGGGTTTATCTTTTCACCCATTTTTTCCTGAGTAAGATATAAAAATATGCATAATCAATTAATTACACGAAGTCCTCGTGATAAATGCGGTGTCTGCGGCGTTTTCGGCCACCCCGAAGCCGCACGGCTGACGTATTTCGGACTTTATGCTTTGCAACACCGAGGCCAGAATAGTGCCGGAATGGTCAGTCACGATGGCAGCCGGACATGGACGCGCAAGGCAATCGGCCTGATCTCCGAAGTGTTTACCGAAGAACATTTACAGTCCCTCAAAGGTGAAGCAGCTCTGGGACATGTCCTGGATTCGTCTCTTTCCGATATTTCGATACTCAATATACAGCCTTTTACCGCCACGCATCGAGGTAGAACCATATCGGTGGCCCATAACGGCAGCATCACCAACATCAAGCAGTTGCGTGCTGATCTTCATGCGAAAGGTGCTATTTTTCACTCCGAAATCAGCAGCGAGATAGTTGTCCACCTCCTGGCGCACTGCGTCGGATTGGATCTTGTCTCGGCGCTGCTCACCACCTTTGCCGAAATCAAAGGCGCATTTTCCATGCTGCTGCTGGTTGACGGCACTCTGGTCGCAGTTCGCGACCCTCATGGCTTCAGGCCGCTTTGTCTTGGCCGCCTGGACAATGGCGGCTATGTCNTGGCCTCGGAAACATGTGCTTTTGACCTTATCGATGCCAAATATCTACGGGATATAGAGCCGGGAGAAATTCTGCTGATCGACTCGAATGGTCTCCGCTCCGTTTATCTTCCCCAAAAGTGTCCAAGTTTCTGCATATTCGAACAGGTTTATTTTGCCAGGCCGGACAGCAATATGTTCGGCACCAGTGTCTACCAGAGCAGAAAGCGTATGGGCGAGGCCCTCGCACGAGAATGCAGGGTAGAGGCGGATCTTGTCATGCCCTTTCCCGACTCGGGCATCTATGCCGCCCTCGGCTATGCCCAAGCCACAGCCATTCCCTTCGAACTTGGGCTCATCCGCAACCATTATATCGGCCGGACATTCATTCAATCGGCCCGATCGGACCGGGCATTGGCTGTTCGGATGAAACTTAACCCGGTCCGCTCGCTTCTTCGTGGCAAGCGGGTAATTATTATCGACGACTCGGCCATCAGCGGCGCCACCGTTTCAAGCAAGATCCGTTCGCTGCGAGAGGCGGGGGCACGTGAAGTGCATCTGCTGGTGAGCTGTCCGCCGATCCGCTTTTCTTGCGCCTACGGCATTCATTTTCCGGCAAGGGATCGGCTTCTCGCCAACGGAAAATCCATAGTGCAGATCCGTGACAATCTTGGCCTGGACACCCTGCACTACCTTAGTCTGGATGGACTGATCAAGGCAGCCGGAGGCGAAAGCGTCTCATACTGCAAGGCGTGCATGGACTCCATTTGCCCGGAACGGAAAGATCCGGTTGAACATGAAAGCGGTGGTGTCGAGAAAATAATGTAAGGGGACCGTCCCCACTACCTTTAAAGCTGCCACAATGCAAACAACTCAAAACAAACTCCTCCACAAGGAAATTTCCCGCCGCCGCACCTTCGGCATCATCAGCCATCCAGATGCCGGTAAGACCACTCTTACAGAAAAACTGTTGCTTTTCGGTGGCGCCATCCAAATGGCGGGTTCGGTCAAAGGCCGCAAGGCGAGCCGCCACGCCACCAGCGACTGGATGGCGATCGAACGGGAACGCGGCATCTCGGTCACCAGTTCGGTTATGCAATTCGACTATGGCGATTGCGAAATCAACCTCCTTGACACCCCAGGTCACCAGGATTTTTCCGAGGACACCTACCGGGTGCTGACGGCGGTGGACAGTGCGGTAATGGTGATTGACAGCGTCAAGGGCGTAGAAACCCAAACCCTCAAACTGATGGAAGTCTGCCGGATGAGAAACACGCCGATTTTGACTTTCGTCAACAAGCTCGATCGTGAGGGCATGTCGCCCATCGATATCCTCGCCGACATCGAAGAAACCTTGCAGATCGAGTGTGCGCCGCTCTCCTGGCCTATCGGCATGGGTAAAAACTTTCGCGGCACGTACAACCTCTACCGCCGGGAGCTGATCCTCTTTACCCCCGGTCAGGAACGGCTGTCCGGCGATGCCATTACAATTCGCGATCTTGATGATCCACGGCTCGATCAGATTCTCGGTCGCCAGGCCGACGAACTGCGCGCCGACGTTGCCCTGCTGGAGGGTGCGGCCAACCCCTTTGATCTCCAGGATTTTCTCAAAGGCAACCAAACGCCGGTCTTTTTCGGCAGTGCGATCAACAACTTCGGCGTAAGGGAACTGCTCGACACCTTCGTGGAAATCGCCCCCTCGCCCTTGCCTCGTCCGACCACCACCCGTATGGTCTTTCCGGAAGAGGAAACCTTTTCCGGCTTCGTCTTTAAAATCCAGGCCAACATGGACCCGTCTCATCGTGACCGGATCGCCTTCCTGCGCGTCTGCTCGGGTCGGTTTCAAAGGGGAATGAAGGTGCGCCATCACCGGCTTGGCAAGGATATCCTAATCTCCAATCCAATTATCTTCATGGCTCAGGATCGTGCTTTTGCGGAAGAGGCCTGGCCTGGCGATATTATCGGCATCCACAACCACGGCACAATCAGGATCGGCGACACCTTTTCGGAAAAGGAACCGCTGGCTTTTACCGGCATTCCCAATTTTGCCCCCGAGCATTTCCGCCGGGTGCAGCTAAAATCTCCGCTTAAGGCCAAACAGCTGCAAAAGGGCTTGACCCAGCTGGTGGAAGAGGGCGCAGTACAGCTGTTCCGGCCGCTGCTGGGAAACGATTTTATCCTGGGGGCGGTGGGTGTGCTGCAGTTCGAGGTGACCATGGCTCGGCTCAAGGCGGAATACGGNGTTGATGCAGTGTATGAACCGGTTGACTACGCCACCGCCCGCTGGGTTCGATGCGATGATAAAAAACAGTTTGCCCTCTTTGAAAAAGCCAACATCGCCAATCTGGCACTGGACGTGGAGGGGAACTTAACCTATCTGGGCTCAAGCGAATGGTATCTCAAATTCGTGGCGGAAAAGTGGCCGGACATAATTTTTCTTAACACCCGTGAATACAACTGGCCAAGCTCCATATTTATGTTATTGAAAATGCTATGACTCAAAAGGAGAAATAAACAATGAAAGCCAAATCCATTAAATTCGACCAACAATGTAGAAGTTCCATCCTTCAGGGCATCAATACGCTCGCCGATGCCGTCAACGTAACCTTTGGCCCCAAGGGACGCAATGTCGTCATTGAAAAGCCCTTTGGCTCTCCGCTTATCACCAAGGACGGAGTCACCGTCGCCAAGGAAATCGAGCTGGAAGACAAGTTCGAGAACATGGGAGCCCAGATGGTGAAAGAAGTAACCTCAAAAACCGCGGATGTTGCTGGTGACGGGACCACCACCGCTACCGTTCTGGCCCAGGCCATCTACCGCGAGGGCGTCAAGCTGACAGCTGCCGGGCACAACCCGATGGAAATCAAGCGCGGTATGGAACGAGCCGTTGAAACCCTGGTCGATGAACTGAAGAGGCTTTCCAAGCCGATCAAGGANTCTGGGGANATTGCGCAAGTAGGTACTATCTCCGCTAACAACGACAAAGCCATCGGCGAGATAATAGCCCAAGCTATGGAAAAGGTCGGCAAGGAGGGGATTATTACCGTCGAAGAATCCAAGACCATGGAAACCGGTCTGGAGACGGTCGAAGGGATGCATTTTGATCGCGGCTATCTTTCCCCCTATTTCGTTACCGATCCGGAGAGCATGGAAGTGAACTTGGAAAACGCCGGGATACTTATCCATGACAAGAAGATTTCCACCATGAATAGCCTTCTTCCTCTGCTTGAGCAGACCGCCAGGTCAGGTCAACCCCTGCTGATCATCGCCGAAGATATCGAGGGTGAGGCCTTGGCTACCCTGGTGACTAACAAGCTCCGAGGAGTCCTCAACATCTGCGCTGTCAAGGCCCCAGGTTTCGGCGATCACCGCAAGACCATGCTGGAAGATATTGCCATTCTTACCGGCGGCACAGTGATTTCCGATGAGCTCGGCTTAAAACTCGACCAGGTCGCCTTAAATCAGCTCGGCACCGCCAGACGGATTACCATCGACAAGGATACCACTACCATTATTGACGGGGCCGGCAAGGAAACCGACATTCAGGCCCGCAGTAAGCAGATTCGTGCCCGGATCGAGGAGACCACTAGCGACTTTGACCGCGAGAAACTCCAGGAGCGATTGGCCAAACTGGTTGGAGGTGTAGCCGTAATCAAGGTAGGCGCCGTGACCGAAACCGAGATGAAGGAGAAAAAAGCCCGCGTCGAAGACGCACTCTGTGCAACCCGTGCCGCAGTTGCTGAAGGAATCGTCCCCGGCGGCGGCGTCGCTTACCTGCGCGCATCAAAAGTCCTCGACAAGCTGATGCTCTCCGCCGAGCAGCAACTCGGCGTCGACATCATCAGGCACGCACTCGAGGAGCCAACCCGTCACATCGCCCAGAACGCCGGAGCGGTGGGCTCCGTCGTGGTGAATAGGGTAAAGAGCGGCGAGGGCAACTTCGGTTATAACGCAAGCAACGATGAGTACACCGACATGATAGCGGCCGGCATCATCGACCCGACCAAGGTCGCCCGTTGCGCCTTGCAGTACGCAGCCTCCATCGCCGGGCTCATGCTGACCACCGACGTCATGATCTCCGAGGAACCCAACGAAGCCACTTCACCAGCAGTCCGGTCGGCATAATGTAACTTTAGATTCCACTTGAAATTGAACGAAAAATGATCAGTAAAACTCGTAGCTCAACTGCAAGCCATCCGGAGATTACCGGTTATCGAATGCATTGAAATCAAATATTCGACCTCGCTCAAGTATGGCGAGGNGGAGGTTGTAGAATGATCGGCGCAATTGCAGGAGATATAATCGGGTCGGTGTATGAGGCTCATTCCATCAAAACCAAAGAATTCTCTCTTTTTCATCCGAACTGCCGCTTTACCGACGATACCGTGCTCACCATCGCGGTGGCCCAGGCGATTTTAACGGATGGAGACTATCGCCGGTGGGTTCGGGAAATAGGCCGCCGTCATCCCAATGCCGGTTACGGAGGGACATTCATCCATTGGCTCCTTTTCAGCGACTCCGAACCTTACAACAGTTGGGGGAATGGTTCAGCCATGCGAGTCAGCCCGGTAGGCTGGGCCTTTGACAATGTCGACACCGTCCTGCAACAAGCGGCACGGTCGGCGGAGATATCCCACAACCATCCTGAAGGTATCAAAGGGGCACAAGCGGTCGCCCTGGCCGTCTTCCTGGCCAGGACGACACGGGACAAGGCGCTGATCAAAAAGGAAGTGGCCACCCGTTTTAATTATGACCTTAACCGAACCATCGACGGAATCCGGCCTGCCTACACCTTCGATATATCCTGTCAGGGAACGGTTCCGGAGGCGGTCATCGCCTTCCTGGAAGCCGACAGCTATGAGGATGCCGTCCGTAATGCGATATCACTCGGCGGCGACAGCGACACACTCGCCTGTATCACCGGAGCGATCGCCGAAGCGTACTATGGACCGGTCGCCCAGCCGATCCTGAAAAAAGTTAAAGAATGCCTGACAGCTAACCTCTGGTCGATTACGGAACAGTTCTGCCGCAAATACACTGACCTTGAGTAGAATTTCCCCCTGTCCACCAGTATGACTGTTACTCCCACAACAAAAGCGAATACAACCATGACTAACGAAGCAGAAACGGAAGAAAAGGCGCATCTGCAAGGCGCGAAGATAAAGTTGCAGACGTCTGTAGAGCGAATTAGAATCACATGGCCTGTTGGAAAGAGTTTTTTTGGAAACCGGAAAAGCAATTAACTTATCACTCATTTGGCGCTGTGCCTTGTAATTACAGCAAACTCGACCCGCAGTATCATGCCAAAAGCCCCCAACCTCCCTGGAAACAATATGATGAATAACACTGCCAATAAACCTATCTACATTCGATTCTTGAAAAGTCTCTCGTCGCTTATCCCTGGGGACATGCTGAAAACATTTATCTATTTAAATGGCATCCACAAGGTGCGCAAAGTATTGCGGACGGCTATCTTAAGTTTTTATCGCATCGAACATATTTACGAAGTCATCGGTGATTTCTCCAAAAATTACCGGGGAAATTTTTCAGTTCTCGAGTTTGGTGTGGCAGACGGGTATTCCTTTACGAAAATGCTTTATGCCACTCGATACCTTAAATGTGAAAACAGAGTCACAATTCATGGTTTCGACTCCTTTGAAGGAATGCCGAAAACTGATGATTCNAAGGATCGAGACCTCATCGCCAATGACGGCTGGGTTGAAGGACAATTTAAAACAGATTTTGAGAAACTCAGTGNGTATTGCAAGGGGAAGTATTTTAATTTTGTTTTCCACAAAGGGATGTTCGACAAAACCATTACGCCGGATTTTCTTGAAACATTGCGTACCCACTTACCTATACTTGTATGGATCGATTGCGACTATTACACCTCGGCAAAGATCGTCTTTGAAAGGATTAAGGATTATCTGCCTAGTGGTTGTGTGATATATTTTGACGAACCGGAATTCAACTACGGATGCCGATATACCGGAGAGTCCCGATTGATTCACGAGGTGAATAACGGATTATTCGGAGATGGAATCGAACTGGTTCTTGATCCTTCTTTGTCACTCACCTCGAATCGAATTTACCGCTTCATCAATATCAATGCAAAAACAGTATATGATAGGGTTAAAAATCTCAATTCCGCCGGAGAACTTCATCGCCGAAGCAATGATTCTCCATTCCCCTGATCTTCAGGGAAATCATTCCTCGTAACTGTAGCGACCCGCAATGATAAACGCCCGGACACGCAATAATGATTATTCTGGGCTCACAAAATCATGATCTCCGAGGCACCCAACGAAGCAACTTCACCAGCCAGTCCGGTCGGCATAATGTAATTTGTCTAGTTTCCACTTGAAATGGAAAAAATTGCCGAAGCGTACTATATGGACCCATCGCCCCCGATCCTGAAAAAAGTTAAAGAGTGCCTGAAGGCGGACCTCTGGGCGATAAAGGAACATCTGCCGCAAATACATTGACCTTGAGTAGGATCTCCCCCTCTCCACCCAGTATCACTGTTACTCACACAACAAAAGCGAATACAACCATGATTAACGTAGCAGAAACGGAAGAAAAGGCGCATCTGCAAGGTGCGAAGATAAAGTTGCAGACGGCAGTCGAGCGAATTGATTCCACACTGAGGGATCATGCAACGAAGATTCAGGAACAGAAGACCTATTTATGGGAACATAGAACGGATATGGATCATGCCGAAAAGGTATCGACTCGGCAATCCGCAGAGCAGCGAGTCCTTGCCGCCGAAGCCGTCCTCGCCAATAAAAAACGCATCGTAAAGCTTCTTCAGTCTCCTTATTTCGGCCGCTTCGATTTCATCCGGGACGGTCAGACACAGTCTTTAGCGGTCTATGTCGGCATTCACGCTTTTTTCGACGAGGATCGAAGAGAGAACCTTATTTACGACTGGCGCGCACCGATTGCCACGATGTTCTACGACTATGAAACCGGTAAGGCGCGTTACGAAGCGCCATCGGGGGATATTGCCGGCACAATAGCATTGAAGCGTCAATTCCGGATCCGCAACGGCCATATGGAGTTCATGCTGGAGAGCTCGCTGAATATTCAGGACGATGTCCTGCAGGAGGAGTTGAGCAGGGCCTCCGACGATAGAATGAAAAACATCGTGGCAACCATCCAGCGCGACCAGAACGCCATTATTCGCAATGAGGACTCCCATGTTTTGATTATCCAGGGTGTGGCCGGTTCGGGCAAGACTTCGATCGCCCTCCACCGGATAGCGTTTCTGCTCTACAGGTTCAAGGATACCTTGACGTCGAAGGATATCCTGATCATTTCGCCGAACAAGGTTTTTGNCGATTATATTTCCAATGTATTGCCGGAGCTCGGCGAAGAAAATATCGCCGAAACCGAGATGGAGATTCTGGCGGACGACTGGCTGGATTACAAATACAAATTCCAGACATTCTTCCAGCAGGCGGCTCTTCTTCTGGAAAAAAACGATGAAAAATTGCGGCACAGAATCCAGGAGAAGTCTTCCCTCGATTTTTTGAAAAAACTCGATGAATACGCCACCTATATTGAAAAATCGAGTTTCTGCGCCGAAGATTTACGGATAAACTGTTACTCGGTTTCCGCCCGGTTCATCGAAGAATCAATGCAAAAACATCGCGGCAAGGCGGTCGCCGAACGGACAAGAAATGTTGCACAGGACATCGAGCACAACATCGACATTTATCAGCACTACGAACTGACGAAAGAGGAAAGAGCCGAACTGAGGGCATCACTCAAGAAGATGCAAAAGCGGTCGACCCTTCGCGGCACGTATAAAAACTTTTTCATCTGGATGGGAAAGCCGGGGCTGTTCAAGCCGGGGAAAAATTCCATTCTCGAATACTCGGATGTGTTCCCGCTCATCTACCTGAAGATCCGCCTGGAAGGGATCAAAGGGGTGCAGAAGAATGTCAAGCATTTGCTTATCGACGAAATGCAGGATTACNCCCCCGTGCAATACGCGGTTATCGCGAAACTGTTTCCCTGCAAGAAAACGATTCTGGGAGACGCAAACCAATCGGTTAATCCGTTCAGTTCATCCACGGCAGAGAAAATCCAAAGAGTTTTCAGGCAGGCGGAGNGTGTAAAGCTGTGTAAAAGTTACCGGTCGACATACGAAATCACCCGGTTCGCGCAGCGCATTTCACCAAACCCGGACCTTGTGGCAATTGAGCGCCATGGGGATGAGCCACTCGTGCTGAAATGCAGCAGCAAAAGTAAGGAAATTGAGCGGATACGGCAGCTGATTGAGGAATTTTTCGCACTCGGATACCACACAATTGGAATCATATGCAAAACACCGAATCAAGCGGAACATCTCCATGGTATCCTTCATGGCGAAAAGCATCACGTGCGATTATTGACCTCGNGGAGCACGTCCTTCGCGAAAGGCGTGGTTATCTGCACCGTGCATCTGGCGAAAGGGCTGGAATTCGATCAGGTAATCGTTGTCGATGCAAGCGACAATAATTATGCAACCGACATCGAAAGAAACCTGCTGTATGTTGCCTGCACCCGTGCCATGCATACACTCACCCTGATTTTTACCGGCAAAGTCAGCCGCTTCATCTCGCCTGAAAACCAATGAGTCAGCCGCAGTTTTCATCCTGCTATTTTGCCTCCGCCTTCTGCGCGCAGGAGATGCAGGCCGGAACACTGGGATCGAAACGCAGACGGCCTTCGGCAATTTCCTCCTCGCAGATGACACAGTAACCGTACTCACCTGACCGGATTCGCTTGAGCGCCNCCTCGATACGTTGCCGCTCAAGCTCGGTCAGGCGGGCCGCCGCCTGGATCATGGCCTGCTGCTGCATGGCGTCCATCCGCGAAAGCCGGCCAACCCGCGCCTGATCCAGCTCTACCGGGCTTTCGCCTTTTTTTGCCGCCTGTCCCGCAACAATATCGGCAAGTCTGTTCTCCAGGCGTTTTTTGAAGTATTCCAGGTCAAGATCGTCATTCATGGTTTAGATTGAGGTTTAATATTTTTTTTGAAATTATTGCGAACCAAATGTCGTTTTGCTGAAAACCTAGCCGAATCGTTTTTCAATTTCTTAAAATACAAAAGTCAGTGAGAGCCCTTGCCAATCTTTGCACTCCCTCCGCCACGGTTTCCTTATCGACGCAGGAAAAGCTGAGTCTGAATGTGGCCGTTTTGGTGGCACCGGTGTAAAAAGGATTGCCCGGCACGAACACCACCTTCTCTTTCACCGCTTCCTGAAAAAGCTCCATCGAATCCATGCCCTCCGGCAGTCTGCCCCACAAAAACATCCCGCCCTCCGGACGGGTGAAGGTGACTGAGTCCGGAAAATGGCGGCTTGTCTCCTCCTGCATCGCCAGACACTGACTGCCATACGCCTCGATAATTCGGGCAATATGAGAATCGAGATCGTTTTCCGTAAGATACGTGTTGAGGATTTTCTGAGTGAAACTCGAAGTATGCAGATCGGCGGCCTGCTTGGCGATGATGAGTTTCTCACATATCCAGCGGGGAGCGGCAATCCAGCCAAGACGAAAACCGGGGGCGACAATCTTGGAAAACGAGCCGAGAAGAACAGTCTGCTCCGGGATATAATGGGCAAAAGACCTGGCCGGTTTGCCGGAAAATCGCAGCTCTCCGTAGGGATCGTCCTCCACTACGATGAATCTTTTTGCCGCGGCAACGGCTGCCACTTTTTCCCTGTTTGTTTCGGAGTAGGTAATCCCCGAGGGATTTTGAAAGTTCGGCACGGCGTAGAGCATTTTGGCCTTGTGGCGGCCACTCGACTCTTCAAGGGAATCAACATCCAGGCCGTCATCGCGCATCGGCACAGGCAAGAAATCGATCTTGAAAAGAGACAGTGACTGAATCGCCCCGAGATAGCCGGGTTCCTCGATCAGCACCTTGTCTCCGGAGTTGAGGAGAATCTTCCCGAGAAGGTCGATGCCCTGCTGAGAACCATTGGTGATGATGATATTTTCCGGAGAAACTTGCAGCCCTTTTTTCAGCAGGTACCTGGCTGCAATCCATTCGCGCAATTGCAGATCACCTTCGGTATTGCTGTATTGCAGCACCTTCGCCCCGTAATCGGCGAATNCCTTCTCGGTTGCGTTCCGGATCTCCCGCACAGGGAAAAATGCCGGATTGGGCAAGCCCCCGGCAAAAGAAATGACTGAGGGATCGAGGGAGACCTTTAAAATCTCACGGATAAACGATCTTGGCACGCCCTGGATACGCTCGGCAAAAATTTCTTCCATTTCAGAAAGCTCCATATTCACGGCTTGAACCCGCCAAAACCGGAAAATCGCTTTCGAAACGATCCGGATTCCTTTTTGCCGTCAAGCATTCGACGNAGAGTCTGCAACTCCTGTTGCGCCGCACGCAGTTCCCGGGCAAGTTCATCTTTGTCTTCGGGGGTCGCAGTGCTCAAGGCTTTTTGCANGTCATCGACATTTTGCTGGGCTTTGTACAGATCCAAGGCCAATGCTCTGATGGACATCGTGTGCTCCACTTGTTTTTTTCAATTGTAATACGGTCGGCCTCTCTCTACTCAAACAAGTCTTTTCAGCATCTCGTTTTTTTCGACCGCCGCTTTGATGATNCGGAATATCTCNCGATGGTGATTGTGGAACCTGGTCTTCACATACTGGAAAACCGTCTTGCGCAAATCGCCTTCATCAATGGGATACTGNCGCACTATTGCGTCAAGATCCTTNCCCCGCCAATCGGGTTCCCACACCACTCCCGCCTGCAACGAGTATTGCTGCTGCTCTATCGCTTCGTTGATGAGTACATCGCGAAGTCTTTCCGCCTCGCGGTGCAGGGTGTTGGCTTTGAGATGTGAGCCTTTCCTCTCGGTGAGAAAATCAAGGATCGTCTCGACGGAATCTTCTTCCCGCATGATTTTAGCCAGATGTTTGACCTGACGGTTCCTCGCCCCGCCCTTCATATTGCGGCAGCGGAGAATTTCTTCTTTCACCGCCTGCCCTGCGGGAAGCCTTTTCAAGTCCTTATCCGTCAGCAGCGATAGCTCCTGGGCAGCACTCTCTTCATCTTTAAAACGTCTCTTCAGGGCCGATCTGCTAATTTTTTCTGTCATATAATCCTGAACAAAGCTTCGTGAGAATGGTCATGGAAATCCATGACCTGTGTGACACATTATTGCATCAGTTCAACCAGTGACGGTTCGTATTCTCCCGGCGGCACAAATCCCAGAAGAGTACAAAGAGTCGCCGCAACATTGGCCAGGCCGGGCTGACTCACACCACTCAGCCGGAACCTGTTTGCGCCGCTGTAATCCTTTATAATACAAGGCACCGGGTTGAGGGTGTGGGCAACCATCGGTAGAATCCTGCCGTTTTTTTCCGTCCACATGCAGTCGGCATTGCCATGGTCGGCGGTGACGACAACAATTCCGCCGGCCTTTTTCACGGCGCCGAGAATCCGCAGCAGACACAGATCGACGGTTTCCACGGCTATCCTGATGGCCGGCACCACCCCGGTATGCCCAACCATGTCGCCGTTAGGATAGTTTAGGCGGATAAACTTGTAGCTGCCGCTCGCTACCGCTCCAACCACCTTGTCGGTGATCTCCCCTGCTTTCATCCACGGCTTCAGGTCGAAGGCGATCCTGTCGGAGGTCACCTCTTCATATTGTTCAAATGTTTTATCGATATAGCCGGAACGATTGCCATTCCAGAAATAGGTTACGTGGCCGAATTTCTGGGTTTCGGAAACCGAATACGAAGTAACCTTCGCCCTGCAGAGATAATCGCCAAGGGTATTGCCGATGACAGGAGGTTCAACAAGAAATTTTTTCGGGATTAACGCATCTCCGTCATACTGCATCATCCCGGCATACACGACCCGCGGAACCCGCACCCTGTCAAATTCGCTGAATTCGGTTTCTTCAAAAGCCCGGGAGAGCTCTATTGCCCGGTCGCCGCGAAAATTAAAAAACACCACGCCATCGCCATCTTCAATGGTACCCACCGGGCCGTTCCGATCGATGACGACAAAACTGTCCATGTACTGGTCGGTCATCGTGGGGTCTTCTTCATAAAATGCGGTCACCGCTTCCGAAGCCGAACTGAAGGTGCGCCCTATCCCCAGGACATGGGCCTTCCAGCCGTTTTCCACCACCTGCCAGTTGGCATTGTAGCGATCCATTGTGGTTACCATCCGCCCGCCACCGGAGGCGATGCGGTAATTTCGGCCATCCCGGGAAAGAAATTGAAGCCTTCCCTCAAGCGGCTCGATAAATCGCAGCGCACTCTTTTGATCGACGTCCCGGCCGTCAAGCAGGGCATGGACACGAACCTGCTGAAATCCTTCGACCGCACATCGATCAAGAAGGGCATTAAGATGGCGTATATGGCTATGCACATTGCCGTCGGAAACCAGGCCGATGAAATGTACGGTGCCGCCGGCGAGGGCGGTTTTTTTCAGCTCCTGCCAGACCTCGCCGGTAAAAATGCGGCCCGACTCGAGAGCTTCGTTGACCAGCTGGGCACCCTGCGCAAACACCCTGCCTGCGCCAAGGGCGTTATGGCCGACCTCGGAATTGCCCATGTCGCCATCGGAGGGCAGACCTACTGCTTTGCCATGAGCTTTCAACTGCACCATAAGCGGTTCCTTGAACAATTCGTCAAGCAACGGCGTATTGGCGACATAGAGCCCGTCCCGTTCATCCCTTGATCCTATGCCCATACCATCCATGATGATGGCTACCACCGGACCGGTAAAGGGAGTATATCCTGGGAGAGGTGAGAGAGATTGCGCTGTCATTTTTTGTCCTCACAGGTAAGTATAAGTTCAGGACAACAATTTTTGTTATCTTGAATTTGGAAAGAAAATGTTATTATACTAGAACATCTTGAAAAACCATGCATAAGCGACTCCATGGCTTCGTTGCCGTTTAATTCTAGTTTAATNTCTCTNCATGAAAGAGCAACCATCTTTGTCCCGACTTGAATTCGAAGTCAAACCGGAAAGCCTGCCTCTATTTACCACTGTTTTACAGTCGGGTATAGAGGTAATGACTGAAAACGGCGTTACTCTCGGTCGCCTGCTCAGCAGTTTTCCCGGATTTACCGCAGAATATCTGGCCGAAACCGTGCAGACTATTTTTCTGAACGGAACTGCCATAGACGATCTTAC
>JGI25320J50211_1000563_pt1 | contig 21835 bp, 19 predicted proteins | sample AutmiccommuBRH21_FD_50211 | JGI IMG/M metagenome (IMG submission 50211)
CCCGTGGGCGGGATCTACAGCGGCTCGGGAAGCGCCGCACTGCCGGCGCGCGTAGGGCCTGGTCCGGCAAAGCCGGACGCGCCTAGATTAGATTCAAAGAATGGGGAGAATATCAGCTTGGGACTACACAGAGGTGTATCCGTTGGATACACTTATTAAATGAGCGGAAAAGATTCGGGGCTGCGGATACGTGTAGAACGCGATCTCCGGGAGCGATTCCTGGAAACATGCCGTGCTCACGACAGGCCGGCGGCTCAAGTGCTGCGTGAATTTATGCGGCGCTATATTGTTGAGCATGGTGAAGAAAATATAGTTGGTGAACCGGAGCCATACGACCCATGAACGGCAGCCGGCAAGTACAGGCGCAAGAAAGGATAATAAATGGGGGACGGCGCCAATCAGGGGATAATTTACAGGCATCTGTGTCGGGTAGGCTGCTCTCAATGTTGTCGTAAGCGGTCACTGCACAGCCGCAGCGTGGGGGCGCGGCGATGGATTTGAAAGCACGGATAGAAAATCACAAGGACGAGCTTGTCCGTGCGGCAGAGGACTCACCCTTCATCGTGTTCCTTTGCGGTCCGACGCTTAAAGCCGATGAGCCCAGGCCGTCCGCAATCCTCCGCGCCCAATTAAAGGAAAGACTGGAAGCGGACGGTTTTGAGGTTGTCCTTGGTGAAGATGAAGGTTTAGAGGATGCGCGGGTGCATCTGGGCGTTAATGCTCAAGACAACGAATTGGAGTTCATTCGAAATCACTGCAACGCAGTCATCGTAATCGCAGATAGTGTTGGCGCGTTTTGCGAGCTTGGCCTGTTTAGCTGGCACTTCGTACATAAAAATGGTGTCATCAAGCACAGCACCGATTTTATTCTCTTGGTCGATCAGGCATATCAAACTGACAGAAGTTATCTTAATGAAGGTCCATTCAATGCCGTAGCGGGCTTCGGTCAGGCGCAATTCGTAAATCTTGGCAACTATCCTTGCGATGAAGTTATTACCCGCCTGAAAAGCCGCAGAGGCGTCTTTACCGTTGACCGTCGGGGTCGCCCACGAAAGGCGAAAACATGAAGACGGTCATCAACAGAAAGATCGTTCTCTGGGCAATCGGCGTCCTTCAACCCGTCTCAGCCGCAGAAATAAGGAATTATTTCCAGACAGTGTTGAAAGATGCGGGGCGTATTCCTGACGGCAGTGACATTCACAGATTCTGTCTTGAGGCTGCGGACATGGGGCAGCTCATACGAGTATGGCGCGATCCGGACCTCTTTGTATTGTCGATGCAAGGCAATCAATACTTATCTGAAAATCAAAGAAAAAATCGTGACCTTACCCGCATTTTCTTGCTCAAGGATGCAAGGAAGGATAGACTTTATTTGTCGCGTGAGGGCGATGCAGCGGGATCGGGCGGCGCTGCGCCGTCTACGGATACAAGACCGACTATAAAAGGAACCGAGGCCAATAAGCTTGGCCTCTTCGTTCCTCAAGGCCAACCTTATTGGCCTCGCTTCTCACAGCAGTTATCTGAAGAAACTGGCCCTTCGCAACCCTCACGCGACATTTTCCCACTCTTTCTGTCTTTTGCATCTTCCACTCAACTGGCCCTTGCTTGCCAGCAGTCGGAGGAGTCGTTGAAGCTCGATTTTACGACATTGGGCCTCATGCTCGGTATATCGCCAAAGCTCATTCAGCAAATTTTCCGGCGGCCTGAACGCCATTACCGGAGCTTTCAGTTGCCGAAAAGGACAGGGGGATTCAGACCCATCGAAAGTCCCCGTGTGTTTCTCAAGGTCATTCAGCAATTTCTCGCGGATTATGTCTTGGCAGGTTTGCCAGTCAGCGAAGCGGTCTGCTCCTACCGACCCGGCACATCGATCATAGACAATGCCCGGCAGCACGTGGGCGTGGATTATGTGGCGAATATCGACATTGAGAATTTCTTCGGTTCGATCGAGAATTCGGGCGTGCAGACGCTGCTTGCCCGCAATGGATTGGGTGACGTATCGGCGGCCTTGGTTGCGGGGTTGGTGACAAAGGACGGTGTGCTCCCACAGGGTGCGCCGACCAGTCCGGGGATTTCAAATTCGTTCCTGCTGACGTTTGACCAAGACATGTTGTCCGACTGCCAGAGACAGGATTTACGATACTCCCGATACGCAGACGACATCACGATAAGCGGCGCTGATCGTGATGCTATCGTCGGTATGATACGGACGGCGCGGGAACGGCTTGTTGGCGACTACGGCTTACGCCTGAACGAAGATAAGACTCGCATCGCCAGCCGGCACGGCCAGCAAAAAGTGACGGGCCTGGTTGTCAATGAGAAGGCATTGCCGCCAAGAAAATTCCGGCGCCGGGTCAGAGCGGCATTTCATAACGCATATAGGCAAGGCCGCGTTGATGTAGATCGCCTACGCCACCTTGCCGGCTATCTGAGCTATCTCAAATCTTTCCAGGAACTGCGCGGAACGCCTGAGCTGAACGAATACGAAAGAATGCTCCGAGGATTGCGACGTCCACCCCAGCGGGAATAGCGATGCGTTAAGTCGCGATTCCAGTACTTATTTGGATTAAACCGGCACGCTGTTTTCCGGAGTAAGCACGTCGGCGCAAAGACGATCCAAACTAGGCGAGCGCTTGCCCGCCTCCCATGCGAAGGCGAGGCTCGCGCCGATATGTAAAGAATTCTTCCTGAGCCCGCCGGCATGGCCGTAACGCTTATCGGCCTCGGTGCGAAAATTTGCCCAGTCACCCTCCCCGATCTCCTCTTTGACGACGGTGCCGATATCTGAGTGCCAGACGGTGAACCCGTCGCCCCAAATTGTCTCGTCCGGCATCGCGTTTTCGTCTGGCTTGCCTACAAGGTTCAAGAGCGCTTTGTTGTCTTTTTCGTGCTTCTCTTGACTGCCGTTCCTATCGGGCTTGTCGGCATCAGCATCGAAGATGACGTAGGTCGGAATTCTCATATGCTTCGCAATAACCAACGGTCGTAATAACTCGCTCTTCCCGTTCGCAGCCACGATATGACAGCCCAAGCGACGAAATTCCTCCGACTTCTCGAGTAAATTGAGGTAAGCAAGAAGATAGGCTACGTCTTCCAAGCCTTCGACCAGAATAAGTCGGCGAGTAAAAAACATCTCATTGAGAGCTGGCTGCAAGGCTTGATGAACCTTCGCAAGAGCGCCCTCTGGCTTGACAGGCTGTTCGCCAGTAGCCTCGGCAACAGATTGCGCGATCTCCGTGAAAGACATATGGGCAACCGATGAACACGGACTACCGGAATCTTTACGCACCATACGCACGTCTTCAAAGCCCTCGCCGGACACAAACAATGGGTCGTGAGTGGAGACGATAACCTGCGCGTTGCCGCGACTAAGTTTGTTTAGAACGGTGGCAAGGTGACGCGCCTGGGGCGGGTGCTGATAAAGTTCAGGTTCCTCACAGGCCAGGATCAACCTAGGGCCACTGGCGTCATCTGTGCCAGCAAGCTCCTGCAACAAGGCAAGAAGGTATGATCGCTGGAGGCCATGACCAAAGCGCGCCAATTCCCCTTCGAAATCACCTTCGCCCGCAAGTATGTGAGCCCACGGCTCTTCGACACGCACCGACTTGTCAGGGTCCTGCTTCCACTGCAAGCGCAACCGCGCATCGGGATGCGCCCATTCGGCAATCCGCGTTTGGAGTGCCGACGAGATATCATCGAGGACATGCTGATTGCCATCGAGTAGGGCCTGATACTGCTGCTGCATATCCGCTCGCAGGGTCTTCACTGTCTCATCGAAATTAGTCTTTGAACGGACGGTGCGGGCAAGAAGTTTGCCGAGAGCCGAGTTTCGCGCCTCAACCTGTTCGGATGTCGCATCCTTAACGGCCGGTACGTAAACCCACTGAATATGCTTTGCGAGCCGGTTGGTTCCCTTCGAGAAACCGTAGAACTGATCCTCGCTCGGAATTAACTCGCAATCATCGGGGCGGGCCGCTTCGAAGTCCCGAAGTGCCTGCACCATGGCATCCTTGGCGCCGGGCGCGGGAAGCTCCGGGTAAGTCTCTCGAAGACCGGCATAATCGACTTTGAGTTCCGGAACCTTCTTCGAATCAACAGCCTCAAAGAATGGCGCAAACACACGCATACCGAGGCGCTGTCCATATTGTTTGACTTGGGCCTTTCCAGTGGTGCCGTCGAACGTAGCCACGGCTGAGACGATGAGCTTCCCCTGCCGCACATAGTCGGAAAAATCTTCCAGGGCCTCATCGTTAAGGTCAGTGAAAGTGACCGTGATTTGTATGGGTTTATCGGTGTGCTTGCAGTGGAAATCTTCCTGATCCAACTGGCTAAGGTCCGTGGGGAGATTTTCGGACTCCCGAAAGAACACGTTAAGAGCGGTGAGGACGGTCGATTTTCCTGCACCATTGGGGCCTACCAGGCAGGCGTAATCGTTCAACGGCACTGTTTCGTCTTCAAATGATCTGAAGTTCTCAATGCGAACAGATGATATTTTCATTATGCTCCCCTCCCCGTTTCATGCCGATACAAGCTCTTCGCTGCTTCCGGGCTGCAATGACAACTGCCTGCCCCCAAGCTCTTCGAATAGCTGCTCGCGGCACGTAAAAATAATTACCTGAACGTTCCGTGCCGCCATGTTGAGGATGTCGAACATACGGCTCATCCGCCGGTCATCCGAGAACACAAGAGCATCATCAAGAATGACGGTCGCCGGATGACCCTGTTCGACCAGCATTTCGGCAAACGCGAGTCGGATCAGAACGGCGATTTGTTCTTGGGTTCCCATGCTGAGATGATGAAAGGCTTCCTCATAGCCTGCTTCTCTCACCACGCCGACGATGTGTAGGTTCTCGTCGATTGTAATTTCAGCTCCCGGAAACAGGAGCTGCAAATATGGCCGGACGCGATTGAGCACCGGCGACAAATACCTTTCCTTGGCATCCTGCTCGGCGGCGCGCAGCGTAGACAGCAAGAGGCTGAGAACCTGCACCTCTCGCGCAGAGCGGCGGCGTTCTTCTGCGCAAAATTCCAGCTCACGCGCCTTTTGCTGAATGGCCTCATCAAGCCCGGCACCTTCCAGCGCCTCAACATGCGACCGAAGCCCGGCCATCTTCTCCTTCAGATTCCCGCGCTTGTTCCGCCTGTCCTGTATAGCCCTGTCAAGACGGTCAATGCGGGCCTCCAACTGCGGAATCGTTTCATCCGTGCGCTGCGCCTCCAGCCCCACAACAGTCGTTTCCTGCTCGGACAATTCGGCCTGCGCGGCATCTATCGTTGCCTGAAGCTGATCGCCAGAAGATGCTTTTTCCGCGTTCGCAAGCTCGCTCCGGAGTATTTCAAGTCGTTCCTTGCTATCGTCATACCGTGCTTTGACGGTGCCGAGTTCGGTTTGGAGCTGGCCCAGGGTGTTTTCCGGGCCGCTAAACGCTGCCCGCGCTGTACCCACAGCACGACGTGCCTCTTCGGCCTGCTCTATAGCGGCCCGCAATGCGGTATCGACTGCGCCATGTTCGGGCAATTCCTCGATACCGAGTTCGGTCATCTCCCGCGTCAGGATTTTCCGCAGACCCTCGATATAGTCAGAAAGCGCCTGCGCGCCTGCGCCATGGTCGTCCGTAACCGGAGCCTGAAGTTCTGCCTCCTGGCGGGCAAGCTCGGCCGCCTGCACAAGCTTCTGGCGCCGGATGTACTGATCTTCGGCATCATTGACGGTCTTGATACCCCCCGCCTGCAACGCGTCCTTTAAGGTGGCTTTCGCGTCCCGCTGCTGATCAAGCAACTTGTCCCGGTCCTTGATGGCCGGCTCGATCGTGATCCGGCCACGGTCGGGAATCGCGATCGTAACCGGCTCAACAGCCTGAACCGAGCGCGCCTCGGCCGACAGCGTCTGGCCGTCAATTTCGATGCCGGCCAGACCTTCCGGAGCCATATCGAAAACGATGCGCGTAGCGGCGGCGCTCAGGCGACTTTCAATAGTCTCCAGCCCCTTCGCGGCGCGGCGTATCGCCCCGATAACTTCGTCTGTAACCAGGATGGCGGCGGCGTCCTGTTGAGCCTCATGCTGGCGTTTTTCCGCAGCCAGCGCTTTGGCGAGACGACCTTCAAGCTCGCGAGTTCGGGCCTGCCGTTCTACGGCATCCAGCGTACGGCGCTGCCGTGACACGACTTCATCAGCGGCGGTAACCGCTGCCTCGGCTTCGCGCACGCCGGCGCGCAACACATCGAGTTGCGAACGGGCATCCTTCTCCTGCTGACGCACGTCGTCCAGCCGTTGGCGGGCTTGTTCAACGGCCTCTTCTTCTGCGGCAATGGTGTCTTTCAGGCTGGCACGTTCCGTCAGAGCCGTTTCGGCCCGCTCAAGATCGCGTTTTTTCAGTTCCAGGTCACTGGCGGCGGCTTTGATGCGCGCCTCCAACTCGGCCAATTGCCCATGCCTTTTGCGCGCTTCGGTCAGCTCCGTCTGGTCGGCCTGATCGCGGTCACCGACAGACAGGCGCGCCAGCGTTTCCTCTGCTTCTTCAAGCTCGTCGAGCGTTTTGGCAAGCTCCTGCCGCCGCGTGCGCAGACCATCAAGCTCGTTTTGCAACGTCTCGGTATACTCGATGAGATCCTTGTATGCGCCGCGCGGGCGGCCGTTGTTCGCGGTGACCAGCTCGCTAAGCTGCTTCTCGATTGCTTGCGGCAAAGCGCGACCGCGCCGGCCACCGAGGACAGTGCCGACTTCCGATTCCAGAGCGCTATGCAGGTTCGACCGCGCACTTTCGGGAAGATCGAGCGCGCCGAAGGACTGTCCCTGCTGTACCCAGAGGACATTCCACATGCCGAGCGTTTCCGCCTTTGCACCCGTCTTGCCGGGTTCATCAAAGCCGAGCAGGCCACGCAGCGTGTCTTCGGCGACATCGCCTTCAAGCGTGCGCCCGTCGGGGCATGACAGGCGGGCATAGGGTTTCCGTACAAATCGTTTGGTCACTTCGTACACGCCATCATCAAGCTCGAATGTCAGTCCGACAACCGGCCCGGCCTGGTTGCGGTCATTCTGCAAGGCGACGATAGATTGGGCTTTTGAGCTGTATTTTTCGAAGAGCGCCGCGCGCAACGCATCAAGCAAGGTCGATTTTCCCATCTCATTGGGGCCGACCACGACATTCAGGCCATCCTCGATGCCGTCGAGTCGCATCGGCACCGTGAATTTCTTGAACTGATTGACGGCAAGGGATCGCAGTTTCATCGCTGCCCTGCCTGTAGCTTCATGTGTTCGATATAAAGCCGTTGTAGGGCCTCGGCCGCGATGTCACGCTCGGCATCACTGCCCTGCTCGGCCAATCGTCCGAGTTCTTCGGCAGCAGTTCGCACAAACCCGCCGCGATCAATCTGATCAAGGTCCTCGGGTGTGTGGCGCGGGAATAAGTGCCGGTCATCAACGCGCATGAAACAGAATGCCGCTGAAACACCATCAGCAATCTGCTCCTGAAAATACTGGCGGTCCTCCAAGGACAGCGCGCCCTCGACCGCCAAATGAACCAGCACGCGATCAAGGTCATCAGCTATACACCGCAGCTTTTCAGCGAGATGGTCGATATCAGGCCGGCTGCCAATCTGCTCCGTATGGCGCTCCCATGTGTAGTGGCCGGTCGGCAGGGGTGTAACCGCAGGCACCGCCCCCGCTCCCTCGATTTCAACGAGAAGAGCCTGACCGCCGTCGGTCACATCGAATGCATCAGTTTCCGGCGTGCCGCTGTACCAGCAACGGTCGTTTATCTTTCTCTGACCGTGCCAGTCGCCCAGAGCGAGATAGGACAGGCCGGCCCGCGCGGGGCGATCCGGGGCAATATAGTTGGGAACATCTTTGTCATCAGACCCAAAGCCGGTAACGGAGCCGTGGGCGATCCCTACGCGCACCAGACCGTCAGGCAAGTCCACCTCATCCATATAAGCGGTCGGATCATCAAGCGTGCGGCGATGATGCAGCGGCGCCGGCAAAAGCGCGAAGGAATCATCCTCAATGATTGCCGGCTCTGGCGCGGTATGAACATGCACATTGCCGGGCAGGCCCTTGCGCCGTAGCTGATCCCAAAGACCGTTAGGCCGGTAGTGATCGTGATTGCCCGGCATCAGGTGCCAATGCACGCCGGCAAAATTGCGCATCCGTTCAAGAGGCTGGTTGAGCGAGCGCGGCGACAAGGCTTCCATGTCGTAGACATCGCCGGCGACCAGTATGTGCCTGGCGCCCTTCTCTCCGGCCAACTCCCCAAGGCGTGTTATCGCCCGCAAACGCGCTTCCTGAAGCAGCCCCATCGTCGCATTATCAACAAAGCGGAAGACCTTTCCGATTTGCCAGTCCGACGTATGTATCAGGCGCAGCGTCATACCGGGTCACGCCTCCTTATACTGGCGGAAATTCGCCGCAAGGTCGGCGAAGGATTTCGGGCTGTAGCTTTTGAAGCTCTCTTCGTCGACGAAGACGAAATCATAGGTCACGTCCGACTGCACCCTGTTGATGTCCTCGCACCATTGCTTGAGGCGCGCGGTCTTCAAGGGCACGTCCAGGTCCTCCTGCCCCTTGGTTTCGACGATGACGATGTTTTTGTCGTCAAGCTTGACGAGGAAGTCCGGGTAGTAATTCGAGATATTGCCGTCGGCGTTGACGTAATCGAGCTTGAAATGGACCGCGAGATAGTTCTTCGCGTAGGACACCACGTCAGGGCAGTTTTCAAGAAAACCGGCGAACTGAAGCTCAAGGTGGCTGTCGCCGATGACGCGATTAAACACGCTTTTTTTCGGGATGAGGTAGCCCTGGTCCTTCACCACGAACGGCCGCGTCTGGCGTAGCTTGATCGTGTCGCGAATCTCCGCATCGCCCTTGTCGCGCACGGTCAAGGCGTTGATGCCCTTCTTGAAGGACTCTATAAGCGTCTTGGTGGCTGCCAGTTCCGACAGGTTACGCAGCGTGTTGGGATTCTCGAGATCGACGGCCTGGTCGAACAGCGCTGCCTGCACGAACGATTTGATCTTGCCGAAGAGCACGTCATATCCGCTGACCAGCCTCAAATCCTTCATGACGGCCTGGGCAAAATATCCGATGACGCTCCGGTAATCGGCAATGCCCGCCGTGTCGAGGATGGTCGTGTGGGTCACCTCGCCGGTGGTAATGTCCTTGAAGACAATCTCCCGCTGTTCTTCTTCGGTGAATTGCCGGTAAGGGACCGGCTGGTGGCCCATGGCGCCAATGTCCAGATCGGCAAGGTTCTTGTACTCGCGGTAGATGCGCGGCGTCAGCACCGGTATCTCGATGTCGAGCGCGTCGATATCCTTCTTGTCGTTCTCATTGTCGATTTCGATCACAAGCGGCGTCTTCGGCTTGGTGCCCTCGCCCATCGCGGTGCGCTCAAGCTCCACGCCCTCGGCCTGGATCGATTCCACGAAATCCATGAACGCGTCGGTGCCGACGACGCTGACATATTCCTCAAGTCCGCCGGGATACATCTTGCGCAGGCCGCGCCCCAAGGTTTGTTCCGGCAGGATATTGCTCTTGGCCGAATAGGCGCGAAGGCCGACAATGGTGGTGACGTTGCGCACGTCCCAACCCTCTTTGAGCATCAGTACCGAGACGATTGCCTTGTAGGGGCTATCCGGTTCATCGATCTTGTTGGACTGCTCGCGCAGCCTATCCAGTTCTTCCTTGGCCTTGCCGGTCTGCGCTTCGGAAATCTCGCCGTTATTCTTGGTGTGGATGACCAGCACGGCGTCCTTGAGGTCGGGATAACGGCCTTCCAGATATTCGGCCACGTCGTCGCAGTTCTTGGTATCGTCGGTCATGACGAAGAGAATGGCTTTCTTGCCAAGCTTTTCATGCTCGGCATACGCCTTGCGCCACTCGATCACACCAAGGTCGATATAGTCGGCGTACTTCTCCGTGTATTTCGCGCTCTGGCGTTCGGACAGTTTGGCCCGGCTTGCGGCGTCCGGCAGAACGGGGTGCTTGACCACATTCTGGGAGATGGCTTCGACCAGCGGATAGTCGGACACGGTTTGTACGAATATGGCGCCGTTATTGTGCTTCGGCGTGGCAGTCACATCGACCTGAAGCGCGAGCGATCCGCCCTTCTGTAGCAGCCGATTGTGGATGTCTTCGATGGACTTGAACCAGGCCAGCTTCGAATCATGGATGTGATGCGCCTCGTCGTTGAGCACCATCAGCTCGTCGATGTCGCGCACGATCATGCCGAGGTCCACGCTCGAATCCGTGGTGGCCCCCGTCGGGCGCTTCCCGAAGAAGTAATCCATCGTGTTTTCGTCATCGGGCGACGGCGGGATATCGGCGCCCGAATAGACACGATGGATGTTGGTCAGAAAAATGTTGCCGGTAGGCTGGGTGACGCGCACGTCATCCTGTTTGTGCAGGGTAAGCTGAAAATCGTCCCGCCAGTTCCGCCCGTCAAAACCGTTATCGGGGAGGACCGGATCGTCGAAGAAAATGCGCAGCCCTTGAAAATCATGATAGATGCGATCCAGCACGATGATGTTCGGGGCAATGACGAGGAAATTGCGCGAAAGCGCGGAGTCCGGCTCGTAGAGCTTGTGAAAAAAGCTCCATGCCAGCGCGAGACTCATCACCTTGGTCTTGCCGGTGCCGGTCGCCATCTTGAGGACAAAGCGCCGCCAGGTTTCGTCGAACATGCCGGCGGAGACGGCGCCTGAGCTGTCGAAGCGCATGAGGTCGAACTTGTCCTTCACGCCGACAACGTCATAGAGATAGATGACCGTCTCCAGCGCTTCGCGCTGCGCGAAGAAATACTGAAACTCCGCCATTGTGCCGTCGGCCTGCGGCAGCAAGTGCGGCTCCATGAACCACCAGTTCAGCAAGCTCTTGCTGGTGTCGCACGCACCGACATAGCCGCCGTCGCGGAATTCCTTCACCTTTTTGCGAAGCTGCGCCACCAGTGGCGGCATGAGCTTTTCCATGCCGGTGTCGCGCAACGCCTCGTCAGCAGGGAACCAGCGGATCGCAGGGTCCAGGATCGCATGCGGTGAATCGGGAAAGTCCGGGTGCAGCGCCATCAGCCCTTCCCTCCGATATTCACCTCGACAATGGTCATCGTGTCATTACCAAAGATGTCCACGACCTTGACCGCGATCTTGCGTCGGCCGGGCGCGCATTCATGCGCGACACTGGTCAGCTCCAGCGAGCGGTCCTTCTTTGTGCGGAAGCTCTGCCATTCGTTTTCGAAGATGTATTCGCCGGTCCACTGCTCTTCCCATTCGCCGGTCTCGGCGTTCTGGACGCGGATGATTTCGCGCTTGTTCTCGAAATCGAAATCAACCGACCAGTAGTCGATCCAGTCCGTCCAGTTTTCGGTCAGCGTCTCTCGGGTCACGATGCCGTCGCCATCCTTCGTAACCTTCACGATCTGACCTTTCTCGACCACGATCCGGCTGGCCTTGTTTTTCAGGTTGGCCTCGGCATTCGCTATGGAGTCTTGCGAGTAAAAGACCGAGAAATCGGTCAGCTCCACCGCCACCGTGTCGCCCTTCACATGCGGCTTGACCTCGATGAAGGCCACGTCGTGGAACACGACTTGGTTGCGTTCCACGGCGCGTTTGTCGAACACGTCGGCCGGGATGTATTTGGGGGCGATGTCGATGCCCTTGGCACGCGCCTCGTCGAGCACATTCGGAAACAGGCCCATTTCGAATTCGAAGCCGAGAATATCGACCTTGGTGATGTGCTTCTTGCGGCACTCCAGGATGATTTCCTCGACGAACAGCCGCGTCACCGGTAGGTTGACGGGGCCGATCGCGACAAGCCGTCCGGCCCGCTTGCCATGGAAGGTGGCAAAGCCATCGGTCTTCTCGGCTCGATAGGCGCGGAGAATCAGGTCGAGGAACGCCGCCTCCTTCGCTGCGATCTGCTGTTGCTTCTGCTCTTCACGCAAATCTGGATTCACGCCTATGAAATGCTGGCGCTCGTACTTCCCGAGATTGAGGATTTCAAACGCGCGGTAATCCTTGCCCTCAGCCTTAAGTTCGCGTTGAACACCGATTAGTCTTTTTCGAGCTGTATGAATCGCAAATTTTCCTAGATCGGACACTATCCATTTGCGCCCCAATTTTTCGGCAGCTGCTGCGGTGGTTCCCGATCCAACGAAAAAGTCGCCAACAATATCGCCTTCTTCTGAGACAGATTTAATTATCCTTTCCAAAAGTTGCTCGGGTTTCTGTGTCGGATACCCAACGCGCTCCTCCGCCTGCGAGTTAAGCAATGAAATATCGGACCAGATATTACCTATAACCTTTCCTAAATCATTTCCAGGCCGCAGCTTTCGAAATGGTTTTCCGTTCGAAGTCCACCCTAAATCCCCGCGCGCATCGATAGCTTCAAGCTCTGCCTGCTTGACACGCCAACCGCAAATCGGCGGCGTGTACCCTTTGTACTCGTAAACTAATGTCGGCCTAGGACCCATTGATAATGATCGAACAATAGGACCATCGTAGTACGGACCGATTTCATCACTATATTTATACTTTTCCTTTAACTCTTCATCGTTTAGCGCTTCTCTTATTTCGCTCATGAGCAATTTTGTTTTTTCGCTCTTAGCATAAAACCAGATTGTATCGGTGAATACGCTGAATTTAGGATTCTCATATTGAGAGCCTTTAGGGTTCGTCGAACGGACCCAAGTAATTTCGTTGCGCATATTTGCAGCGCCAAAAATTTCGTCCATAACGCAGCGAATAAAGCTGTTAACTCTCCAATCACAGTGTAAAAAAATCGCGCCATCATCGGACAAAAGATCACGCATCAGTAATAGTCGTTCATATATCATAGAAATAAATGAATCAGTTCCTTGACCCCAAGTGTCCCGATAAGCGATTTCTTCGAGGATGTTCGGCTTCTTGGTGAAGGTGTCGCCGCCGACCTCGATATCCATTGAGAAATCTGCGCCGACATCAAAGGGCGGATCGATGTAGATCAGCTTGAGGCCGCCCTGACGCTCAATCTCTTCGCGCAACGGGCCGTTCTTCAACGACGACAGGATGAGCTTGTTGTCGCCCCAGATCAGCTTGTTGGTCCAACCCTTTAGCTGGCGGCCGCGCGCATCGAGATCGAACAGCGATCCTTGCTGCGCGGCTTCGGACGGCTTTTCGGCACGCGGCTCATCGACCTGCTCGATAATCTGAAACGGCAACACGACGTTGCAGACATCGCTGGTCTTGCCGTTCCAGACCAATTCGACCTCGCGCTTGTCGTCAAATAGCAGGAAGCGGTATTTGTCCGGGAGCGGCTTGCCGGCCTCCAGATGCTTGTTGATGTCCCGAATTTCGTTGTCCGTCAGCTTCATCTACCGCTCCCCCGCCGGTTCCGACCTCAATATGCCGTTGCCCCCGTGCATTCGGTCAGTATACGCCCGGTTGCTGGCCGGCTTTGGTTTTCGGCACATATCGCGGCACTTTGATATCGCCCTCACGCTTGCGCGCCTGGGCGATATCGTAGCTGTTCTGCATGCGCATGAGTGTATCCATGCTGACGCCGAACGCCTTCTCGATCCGCAGCGCCATGTCAGGCGACAAGGACGAATGCTCGTTGAGAAACGCCGACAGCGCCGCGCGTGTGATGCCGAGCGCCTTGGCCGCGTTCGTCACCGAGAGCTCCATCGGCTCGACGATTTCCGTACGGACAAAGCCGCCGGGATGCGGCGGGTTCTTCAGCCGATAATTTTCAATCTTAGACATGGCCACCTCCATTCAGTGGTAATCTTCATAATCGAGGTCGATGATCTCGATTTCGGTTTCGTCGACCCGGAACGTGATACGCCAGTTCCTCGACACGGAAAGGCTCCATGTGCCTTTTCGGTCCCCGGTGAGCTGATGGGCGTTCCATGTCGGAATCGCCTTGAGTTCCTCCGGACTTTCCATGTCTTGCAGGAAGCCGAGGATTTTGACGACTTTGTCGGTAAATTGGGCGGGCAAGCCCGACGCTTTTCCGTCCTCGAAAAGCCGACGCAACCCCTTATGCTTCACGTTCCGAATCTTCATTCATTTCATGATACCAGACAGCGGCACGGTATGTCAAGTGTCGCTTGACGGTTTACATATTGCCTGTAGACCGGTGCCTGGCCGAGGCGCTCTTATCCTCTATCCTCGCGATACGATCTCCGCCTTGCCGTATTTCTTGAATAGGTCGTTGAGGGCTTCGGCCAGAAGCTCCTGAGCGGTCACTTTCCGCCCAAGCGCCCGGCTCCGCTCCGTGGTGAGGTCCTGTAGCTCCCACTTCACGGGCTTGTCGAAATAGCCGGTAATATTCGTCTTCCCTGCCCTGTCCGGGCGTGCGGACAGGGGGGCCGGCGCCGCCTCGCGGCGAGGAGTTTCGGTTTCGATCTGTGTTTCAGCCGGCTTGCTGGATAGCGCGGCCGTAAGGCTCGTTTTTTTCGTCATGGTTCAATGGTTCACTGGTTAGTTGGTTCAATAGTTTCTTGGTGAATTGGTAAACCTGTTCGATTTCACAGGCGGCCTTGCCGCCGGCTTCCGTTTCGAGCGGGGTCAAGCCGAGCGTGTCGGAATCCTGATAGGCAACGCGGTCGCCTATCCGCGCCGGACATAACGGAAAGTGTCTCGCCTTGATAAATTCTTCGGCCTGAATATCGCGGTCGCCGCGAGGCCGTACCTGCGTAAGCACGACAAAGACGGGACGGACGGCGTATACCGTCGCTAACTTGATCGACGCCTCGACACGCTCAAGGTCTTTGACGGTCGCGCGGGACGGGACGATCACGAGATCGGACACTTTGGCCGCCTCCATCGCCCAATCGGACAACCGCGCCGGCGTGTCGATGAAGGCATAGGCCGCACCGGCCGCACGGATGCGATCCAGCTCGTCCTGAAGATTGGCCATCGTGACCGGGATGACCGCCGGGTCGTCCTCACCGCGTCGTGCCTTCCAGCTCTTCGCCGTGCCTTGCGGGTCCATGTCGAGGATGGCGCAAGGCTGCCCGTCGCGCGTTGCCGCCACGGCAAGGCATTCTGCAAGTGTGGTTTTTCCGCTTCCGCCTTTTTGAGCAAGTAGTGAAATGGTTCGCATGTTTAAAATCAATCCGGTTCAAATGTTCACCGTTGAACCGGCAAAATGGTAAACCGGTTTAACGCTTTTATATTTCAATGGTTAAGTTATTCGCCGAAGATCGCAATATGCTCGATCTTCTTATCCACAATTCATTTGCTTTATTGTTGGTGTGATTCGCAGACGTGTTCGCGATCACCATCTGCCCAAAGTCGCAATACATGCGGCTTAGAGAGCAGGACTTGATCTTTTCCAAAATAATACGGCACACTAATAGGTGGCTCCGGTCGGAGTCGCCGTATATTCATTCAATTTTTCTGGGGGAAACGTGACTTAAATAAAAAGAAAACCCGCCGAAGCGGGCATTCATATTAGTTCTGTAATTCGTCATTATCCAAATCCAGAATTGCAGATTTTGTTTTGACTTGCAAGTATTTCTTGCAACAAATTTTTGTTGCCTGAATTTCTGCGGGTTTTCTCCGAACACAAAAGGAGAAAAACCATGCATCAAATTTACCGCCCAACCGAATCAGACCTCATGGATGAGGCCAGACGCGCACTCGCACGTCGGCAACGTTCCTTGCGAAGCTGTCACAGACCAGCCCATGACATGCGTCCGCGCTATGAGGCTCCGCGAGAAAGCGGCGCCTATGTGCCGGAACTTTCCGCGCGGATCGACGATGACCGCAACCTGACCGACGGGGCGCGGCGTTGCGCCCGCAAGATCGCGGAGCTGACTTATCGGAGCAACCGCGACGTCCGCACGCTCGATGTCACCGTGACCTATCTCATGAAGGCTCTCGGGCGGTGCCGACGAACGGTGCAGCGCTACCTGCGACTGCTGGAAGAGGGCGGCTATGTCCACACCGATGTCGTGAAGGGCGCGCGTTCGCGCATGTGCGTCGGCCTGCTGATCACGCTGTGCGCGCCGATCTTCCCGCGTCACCGCAGGGACAAGTGGCCGGGACGCGTAAGGAATCCAGGGGCGACACAAGAGTCACAGAATCAGAGATTCATAGATTCTATTAAAGGCAAACCGCGCCTGATTTCCCGTAACGAATGGGCCATGCGGTGCATGGACGGGGTGTTCCGATCACTTATGAAAACCCTGCCGTCCTTCGACCTGGCTGTTGCCTCGTCGCGATAGCGCTCGGATTTCCGTATTGCCTCAAAAACCCGCCGCCAACGCGCTGCGGCAAAACCCGTATTGGGACTCGCAGGAGGAGCATGTAAGCACCGCCCCGCCAATGTGAAAACCTGGAGGCAGTAACGGAGTTTGTTGAACGGCGGCTACGAAGATCCCCCGGAAAATGCGACCGACAGGAACCTACCGCCAATGTCATTTACTTCATACCAGACTTCAGCGCCGACACCGTCTAGCGTACCCCAATCCTCACCGGTGATGCTGACCAACCCGAGCGCGTGCAAATACGGCCCAGCCAAACTGTCAACGCGCTCTCCGGCAGGCAACCGGGATAGAGCGACTAAATCCGGTAAATGAGCGCGCTCGACGATCATGCAAAACCGCCGCAATTCCGCGAAAGACAACCGATCTTTAAGTCGGGCGCGGTAGAGGCGACCAATAATCTTCGGCTTGTCGAGGTCGTCTAATCGCTCAAGCAATAGAGCCAGCGCCGCTCCGGCCTTGTGTCTGGTTCCCGCGTCCTCGTCGAGTTGCATGACGAACTGCTGCCGGTCGATTTGGCTGATGTTGGTGAACTCATTCAAAAACGACACAACCTTCCGCAGGAATAGCCGATCCCTAATGGTTACAGCGGTGCGATAGAGTCTTTCTACCGTGCCAACGACCGGAACGGCTTGAAGAAGCCCTTCATTCAGCACCGCATCGAGGGCCACTTCGGCGGCATCGCCGACAAGTCCACGTAGCTCGGCCTTCGCGATGGAATCGATAAGCGACACCTCAATTGAAGCGGCCGGTTTATCGTCCTCGCCACTCATGATCGCTATGCCCCGTTATCTAGGCCATTCGATATCATCGCTCGACATGAGAAGGGTCGCAGTCCAGCTCAGCAACAGGCACAGCCCGCGATTCTCAATTCCCCACTTGCGGCGTTCGTCCCCACCATAGGCGTTCAGGATCGATTGCAGCTTGTCGATATACCAAACCTCAAAGTTTCCGTATGTCTGCGTCTGGAGATGAACGCTAAGATCAGCTCCCATTTCGACCAGTTTGCGGAGTATGTCCCCCTGTTTGATGTGGGCGCGAATTTCATCGATTGAAATGTCGTCGTATTTCCCAGTATCGATGAGGGCCGATATTTCCTGAATTATCGCAACTATCGCTCTACCATTCATATGCGGCTCCCTAATAACATTGGTGCGGGCGGGGGGACTCGAACCCCCACTCCCTTACGGGAAACGGATTTTCATACCAGCTACGGCTTTCGCCGCCCCGCCTTCGCCTCGAAAGGCTACGGCGTGGTTTGTGGTCTGGACTATCCCTTCGCCTTGCCCCGGCCATTGGTCCGGGGTTTAGGCGCTGCCCGTCTAGTCTCTACACCTTCCCGTCAGACGTTCTCCTTCCGGGCTTGGCTCGGGATTGCCATTTCACAGGGTTCCCCGAATTTGAGCAGTTCTACGTCCCGCGTTTCCACGGGCGCACTCAAAGCATGGCTTAAGTCCGTTGCGTCTACCGGTTCCGCCACGCCCGCACACTTATCTTGTATAGCCGCCGCCGGGCAGGGCGGCAAAACCTTAACTTTCCGGCGAATCCAGCTTCCGTCGCCGCGATCCCCCGGACTGGCCTTTTCCGGGCTTTTTGGCCGGTTTGGGCCGCTCGCGCCGGACATTGACGGCCGCGATGTCGATCGATGTCCGGAGATGGATCGCATAGTGCTTTTCGATCATCTCGACGGATGTGCGGCAGTTCTTGGCGACCTGATAGATATCGGCGCCTTCCATGAGCCGCAGGCAGATATAGGTGTGACGCAAGGAGTAGGCGGTGCGCCGGTTGCCCTCGCGGTCGAATTTTAGCCCTTCCTCGTCGAGGATGGTGTTGAAGAGCTGCCGGTGGTGCTTGGGAAAAAGCAGCGCGGTCTGGTCGTCGGGCTTGTTGCGTTTGACGAGCCGTTGGAAGGGCAGGACCGCGCCCGGCATGCTCATGCAGTAGCCGACGCCGCGCTTGCCGCGCACCACGATTTCGAGAATCTTGTCGCCGCCGGCATCGTCGTCGATGATCGTTACGTCCCGGTATTGGAGGCGCGCCGCCTCGTCGGGGCGCAAACCGGTATTGACCATGAACAGCACGTAATCATGGAGCTGTTCGCTTTCCCATTTATAACGGGGCCGCTTCGGGGCGCGCACCCGGCGGCGCGTGGCCTCATAAAGCTGCTTGTATTCCTCCGGTGAAAACCATGCCCGGTGGGCGATCTTGCCGGATTTGCCGTATGGCTCCGAGAGGTCGGGCATGAATTGCAGCCAGCCGTGACGAACGGCTGTTTTGAGGGTCTGGCGCAGACAGACGATTTCCTGATGCATGGTGCTGCGCGCGGCTGGCTTGCCGCGCTCCTTCATCGCTTTTTCACGGCGGTGAATCCGGTACTCCTGAACCTGGCCGGGCGTGATCTCGGACAGGCCCATATCGCCAAAGAAGGGAATCAGGTGAATTTTGAGGCGGCGCTTGTGGCCCTCGACATAGATGGGGCTGCGCTGGCCCTCGGTGATGATCTCATATTCGCGCTCGAATTGCGCGGCGGCCTCCTTGAAGGTCTTTTCCGTCTTGATCTCGCCGCTACGCAGCTTGCCGCGCAATTCGAGATACCAGTCCTCGGCGACCTGCTTGGCGCGGGCAAGACTTTCTTCCTTCGTGGTGGCGCGGCGGTTCTTGCCACCCTCGTAAGCCGAGCACTGCCAGAAACGGCTGCCGTCGCGCTTATAGACATGGAGCTTGCCGCCCATCAGGGAGTGGGTGACGGTGGATTCCGATATGCTGGATGTGTTGGACATGGGGGCCGCATCTCCCGCGCTGAACAGCCCGTTTTGTGTAAGGACTGTGTAAGGCTAAAATCGACGGGAGAATTTTACTAAGTTGCTGGATTATCGCAACTTTTTTCTTATTTTTCTTTATAGTTACCTGCTTTTAAGTCCCTTGTGTTTACCAATTTCACCACGCCCGCGCGCGGCCGCCGTTGCGGCATGCCTCTGGTAATCCTACGGGCATTCGGCCGCAAGGGCCAAGGACGGTTGCCCGGCCCCGCGCCAGGGGCTACACCTCGACCCCATGAGCGATCCGACGCCCCCGGACTTCGATGCCGCGTTCCGCGACAAGCTGCGCGACCTGTTGCTGTGGCGGCGCGACGTGCGGCGGTTCCGGGGCGATCCCCTGCCCGACGGCCTGCTGGAAGGCCTGCTGGCCCAGGCGGCATTGGCGCCCAGCGTCGGCAATTCCCAGCCCTGGCGGTTCGTCGTGGTCGAGGACCCGACCCGCCGCCGCGCCGTGCGCGACGATTTCGAGGCCGCCAACCAGGACGCGCTGGCGGGATATTCCGGCGAGCGCGCGCAGACCTATGCGGGGCTGAAGCTGGCGGGGCTCGACCGCGCGCCGGTGCAGTTGGCCGTGTTCGCCGACCGGGCGACGGAGCGCGGCCATGGGCTGGGCCAGAACACCATGCCGGAAATGCTGCCCTATTCCGTGGTCGCGGCGGTCAATACATTATGGCTCGCCGCGCGGGCGGCGGGGGTCGGCGTGGGCTGGGTGTCGATCATCCATCCGGGGAGGGTCGCATCGATCCTCGACGTGCCCGAGGACTGGCACCTGGTCGCCTATCTGTGCCTGGGCCTGCCGGAGGAAGAGCACCTGGAGCCGGAACTGGTCCGCGCCGGCTGGCAGGACCGCGCCCCGATTGATGAATTCATCCTGAAGCGCTGACCGCGCGCCTATAAATCCACTTCCTGGGGCTCGTTGCCCAAATCGCGCATGATGGCGCGGAGCTTTTCCGCGGCCTCCGCGATGGCGTCCGCGTCCGTGCCGCGGATGACGATGGTCGAGCCGTGCCTGCCGTCGCGGGAAAACGGATAGCTGCCGATTTCGAGCCCCGGATATGCGTCCTGCAAGGCCGTCAGGCGGGCCGCGATCTTGCCCTCGGGCGTGTAGGAGGCGATGGATTTGGACAGCATCGCCGCCCCGCCCGTAAGCCGGTGTTTGAACAGGTCGAACATGGCCTGCATGATCCGGGGCACGCCCGGCAGCACGAACACGTTGTCGACCTGGAACCCGGGCGCGCGGCTGACCGGGTTGTCGAGCAGGATCGAACCGTCGGGCACGTCGGCCATCTTCATGCGCTCGGGCGTCACGTCCTCGGGCTTGTAATGGGCAAGCAGCAGCTTTTCCGCATCCGGATGGCGGATCAGTTTGCGCCCGAAGGCCTTGGCGATGCAGGCCGAGGTGATGTCGTCATGGGTCGGCCCGATGCCGCCGGTGGTGAACACGTAGTCGAAGCGGGCGCGGGCCTCGTTCACGTTGGCGATGATGGTCGCCTCGACATCGGGAATGACGCGGCCTTCCATCAGGCGGATGCCGAGCGCGTTCAGGTTTTCACCCAGGAACTGCAGGTTGGCGTCGCGGGTGCGGCCCGACAGGATCTCGTTGCCGATGATGATCAGGCAGGCGGTGACGGTCTTGGGGTCGGTCATGGGTCCTCCGAGGCGGCGGCATGTAGGTAGCCCGAACGGCGCCTCCAAGGCAACGGCCCTGAAAAAAAGACCGCCCCGCTGGTGGGCGGGGCGGTCCGGGCTTGGACAGGGACAGGGAAGGAGGTCGAACCGTCCCTGCCCGGGGGGCGTCTGCGCGTTAACTGTTGGTCAGGCGCCAGTCGCCGTCGGCGGTGCGGCAGGCGGTGCCGTAGCCTTGTTCGACCCGGCCGCCGATGGTCACCGAGGTCTGGTATTCACGGCAGACCTGGCCGGTGTTGGTGTTCTGGATGGTGCGGACCGGCGTGATGGTGCCGGAATTGCCGCTGTCCGGGTTGGACCAGGTGACGGGCTGCCAGTCGGCGGTGTGGAGCGCCGTGTTCTGGGCGCGCTGCTGGTACATCCGGTCGGCGCGGTCGAGAGAGGCCCCGACCTCGTTGCCCATGAAGCCGCCCAGGAGCGCACCCGCCGCGACCGCCGCCAACTGGCCGCGGCCGCCGCCGATCTTCGATCCGACAAGACCGCCCAGCCCGGCGCCGAGCAACGTGCCCGCCCCCTGCTTCATGCCGGTGCTGCCGTCAGTGACACAACCGCCCAACATCACCACGCCCATCAGGGCGGCGACGGCGGCGAACACGGGCCCGCGGGCCGCGCGCCGAACCGTCCGATGGGCGCCGGCGGGACCGGCCTGTTCAGTCGTCTGCATTTTGGTCGTGTTCATAACGTCCTCCTTCAATGGTCCGCCGGAATCGGTACGTCCCCCGCCGGCGGATTGATGAAACATCATATGTATATTTACATGTAAATTTGATGTCAATAACTAATTTCATTTTTGCATATAGTTTACGATGCGATATAAGGAACGCGGGGAATGCGGCGGCCTTGGGGGGCCGGGACGCCGCAATTAAAATGCCGGGGAAAACAGACAATGAAGCTGACCTTCACCAACGACCAGCACCGCGCCTATATGGAGTTCAACGACACCCTTGGCCGCGAATGGGTTCAGGTGTTCGAGGGCGACACGGATTTCTACGACGCCGCCTATTGGGACCTGTTCAACAACATGTGGCGCGCCCGCACGCCCGTGCGCAAAACGGACGCGCTCAAGTTCATGACCAGCATCAAAAGCGC
>JGI25320J50211_1000573_pt1 | contig 21496 bp, 17 predicted proteins | sample AutmiccommuBRH21_FD_50211 | JGI IMG/M metagenome (IMG submission 50211)
GGCCCGGGGGCTGGCGGTGGGGGCGGTGCCCGACGGCGTGCGCGCGGTCCCGGGCCGGGGGATCGTGGCGACGGTCGACGGGCGCGAGGTCGTCGTCGGCACCCCGGAGCTCGCCGCCGGCGCCAAGGACCAGTGGGCGGAGCAGGCGTCGGCCCGGCTTGCCGAGGAGGGCCGCACGCCCCTGGTGGTGGCGCTCGACGGCGCGGTCATCGGCGCGATCGGCGTCGCCGACGGCATCCGGCCCGAGGCGGCAGCCCTGGTGGCGGCCCTGCGGGGAGTGGGGGTGTCGCGGGTGCTGATGCTCACCGGCGACCAGGCGCGCGTCGCGTCCGCGGTCGCGGGACGGGTCGGCATCGCGGACGCCCGCGCCGGACTCCTCCCCGAGGACAAACTCGACGTCGTGCGGGCACTGCAGGCCGAGGGCCGAGTCGTCGCGATGGTGGGCGACGGCGTCAACGACGCCCCGGCGCTGGCGCTCGCCGACGTCGGGATCGCGATGGGTGCGGCGGGCTCGGCGGTCGCCGTCGAGACGGCGGACATCGCGCTGATGACGAGCCGCCTGGACCGCATTCCGCAGGCGATCGGTCTGGCGAAGCGGACGGCGCGGGTGATGCGGCAGAACATCGTCATCGCGCTGGTGACGGTCGCGCTGCTGCTCGCCGGCGTGCTGGTGGGCGGCGTGACGATGGCGATCGGGATGCTGGTCCACGAGGCGTCGGTGCTCGTGGTGATCGCCAACGGCATGCGCCTCCTCCGCCCCCGCTGACCGCGCCCGGGGTGACCCGGCGCCCGGCGGGGGGCAGGCGTCAGCCGCGGTCGAGCAACGAGCGGATCGCCCCGACGGTGGCCGGGCGCCCGTCCGCCCACCGCGGCTCATCGTCGGATAGCAGCGCCAACATCCCGGTGAGCTCGTCGGACGCCAGCTGATGCAGCCGCTCGAGCGCCGCGCGGCCGGGAGGGCGCGTCGGCAGCGCGGCCTCCACGGCGGCCGCGCCGTCGTCGGTCGTCACCCCGTTGGCGAGGATCCCGGCCCAGAACAGCCAGGTCCGGGTCTCCTCCCACAGCTCGTCGTCGGTCACCTGCCGTAGGCCTCGATCACCTCGACGATCGACGGCCGCAGCTCCGCCGGCGCGATCACCCGGTCCACGGAGCCGACCGCCACCGCGCGGTGGATGTTGTGCACGCCGTCGAACTCCGCTGCGATCTCCGAGATCTTCTCCGCCCGCACCGCGGCGCGGACATCCGCCAGCTCCACCTGCAGTTCGGCCCGCTGCTCGGGTGCCGCGTCACGCAGCGCGGCCTCCAGCTCCGCGACCCGAGGATCGGCCGCCGTCCGCTTCGCGACGTCGCCGGCGAACACCACCGCCGCCGCCGGAGCGCCGCCGATGACGGAGGCGAACGACCCCTCGATGGCGAGCACCGTCATGTTCTCGTTGAGCCGCTTGGAGAACACAACGAACGCGCCGCCGTGGTAGCGCGAGATGACGACGAAGACGATGGGCCCGTCGAAGTTCACGATCGCGCGGCCGATCTCGGCGCCGTACTCCAGCTGGAGGTTGCGCATCGACTCGGGGGAGCCGTCGAACCCGGACAGGTTCGCCAGCACCACGAGCGGCCGGTTGCCCGACGCGGCGTTGATCGCGCGGGCCACCTTCTTCGACGACCGCGGGAACAGCGTGCCGCCCGTGAAGGTGTCGGGGCCGTCGGTGGGCGGGAAGCCCGCCCGCGACACCGGCATCGACTCGATGCCCACGACGCTGACCGAGTGCCCGCCGATCCGGGCGTCGACCACGACCGCGGTCTCCGCCTCCGCCATGCCGGCCCAGCGCTCGACGCGCGGGTGGTCCTGGTCGCACACCGCCGCGATGACGGTGCGGATGTCGAACGGCTTCTTCCGGTCCGGGTTGTGCTCGCGGGAGAAGATCTGCCCGACGGTCGCGAAGTCCGTGCCGAGGTTGTGCGGGTAGTCGGACACGTCCCGATCCACCGGGTCGCCCGTCACCGCCCGACGGGGCGCCGTCTCGCCCGGCGCCACGTACGTGTGGTCGTAGTGCGACATGAGGATGCCCATGGCCGCGCCGAGGTCCTTGGCCCAGTACTGCGCCTGGCCGTTGGGCCCCATCACGCGGTCGTAGCCGCCGATGCCGAAGTTGTCCTCGGCCGACACGCCGCCGGAGAAGTCCAGCGACTGCTTGCCGGTCAACACCATCGCGGAATCGGGCGTCATGACGAGGATGCCCTTGGTGTGCATCAGCATCGTGGCCTCGGCGTTCCAGTACGGCTGGGCGCCGACGTTGATGCCCGCGACCACGACGTTGATCTCCCCGCCCGCCTGGGTGAACTCGACGATGCGGCGCAGCGCGGCCCCCACCCAGTCCATGTTCTCGGTGCCGGACTCCATGGAGATCCGGGCCCCGGAGCTGAGGGTGAACCACTCGACGGGCACGCCCGTCTCCTCGGCCAGGTCGAGCGCGGCCATGATGCGCGAGCACTCGGGCTCCGCGACGGCGCCCAGGCCCTTCGTCGGGTCGCCCGACAACACGATGCGCGTCACGCCCTCCGGGTGCAGCGCCGTCGGCGTGGTCACCTTGGCGACGATGATGCCGGCCTTGTTCCGGCCCGGCGCGCGGTCCACCTCGACGAGGCGGCCCGAGTCGTCGAGGTCCAGCTCGGCGAGGGAGCCGCCCGGGCCGGCGAGGGTCGCGGACAGCTCGTAGGGGTAGACCAGGCCGCGACGGCGTGCGCGCACGACCTTCCCGGCGTAGTCGTCGAGCGGCTTGAGCGGCTCGGTCGGGGGCGGGGTCACCGTGGTGGTGACGCCGGCGCCGGGCTGTGCGTGGAAGCGGACGGCGAGGGGGATCGTGTGTCGCCCCGTCGCTGACCCCTCGCGACGCTCGCCCGCGTCGGGCGCGTCGTCGGGGAACGGGGGGCGAACGAAGCGGCCCTGGCAGAGGACCTCCTCGATGCCCGCGCCGTCGGACAGCGGCGTGATCCGGTCCTGCAGCGGCGTGATGTCGTCGATGTCGAGATCGATCTCGGGCCAGACGTGCACCCACACGTGGTTCATGTCCAGCTTCGAGCCGGCCTTCCCGCGCGCGGACCGGGTCCGGCGGATCGCCTCCAGGCAGTTGGCGACGGAGCGCTCCGCGTGCGGCAGCCCGATGAGGCGGCCGTCGGCGTCGCGCACGACCGCCAGCTGCCGGACCTGCGCCATCGCGACGAGGCGACGGTCGTCGGGGTTGGCCTTGGCGACGCAGTCGAACAACAGCACGTCGGCGGGGGCGTCGAGGCGCGTGATGTCGAAGTCGCGGAGGCGCCACAGGTCGAGGCGCCGCCCCACCATCGGAGGCAGGCCGCGGATCTTCTCGTCCTCGACGATCTCGCCGTGCGGGAAGCGGAAGGTGCGGTACTCGACGGCCCCGTCGGCCGTGCAGACGCCCACCGCGACCCGCGTCACGGCGTCGTCCCACGACCACGAGCGCAGGCGCGCCAGCAGCTCCGTGCCCAGCGCCTCCGGATCCGGCCGTTCGGGCCAGAGCACGTAGAGCTCGACGACCGCGTCGTACCCGGGCGTGCGCGCCGCGACCTGGCTCGCCACCAGCGACTCCAGCGGACCGCCGGCGGCCATCTCTTCGGCGAGCCCGACGGTGCCGACGAACCGGCGCGGCCGCTCGCCCAGCACGTAGTCGCCCAGCACGACGGAGCGTCCGCCGACCGTCAGCCGCTGCACGCCGCTGAGGTCGTAGTCGGTGTAGTACTTCCGCAGGAGGACCTCGAGCATCGGCTCATGAGCCGGGACCCCGCGACCCAGCCGCGTGGCGAGGAAGTTCGCCGTCCACTCGGGGATCGCGGCGAGCCGGGCGATGCGCTCGTCGTAGTCAGCGGCGTCGGGGGCGGCGGCCAGGGCCTCCACCTCGTCGCCGACCCCCGCGACGATGGCCGCGCGCTCCGCGTCCACCTGCGGCTGATCGAACCAGCGGAACCGCACGGAGCGGGCGAGGTCGCCGACGGCCGGGAACCGCAGCTGGGTGGCGCGCACCAGGCGCTCGAGTTGGGCCCGGGCGTTGACGGCGCGGTCGGCGTCGGGCGCGGGCTCGCTGATCCAGCGGTCGAGGAGGCCCAGGATGAGCGGGACGTCGGACGCGACGCGCTTCTGCGCGAGGAAGATCCGGAACACGGCCGCCTCGAGGGCCGGGGTCCGGTCCAGAGACTCGACGCCGTAATGACGCAGCGCCGCCGCGAGCCGGTCCACGAACTGCGTCGGCAGCCCGGCCCGGTCGACGTCCAGCGTGGTCAGGTAGCGGTGGAAGTGCTCGCGGTCCGAGTGGACCCGCAGTTCGGTGTTGGCTTGCTCGCCGAACGGCCGGTTGCGGCTGAGTTCGGCGAGGTCCGCGAACAACGTCACCAGGCCGATCTCACCGGACAGGACGTCCGCGCCGGCGGCGCGGGCCTCGTCGCGGGCCTCCAGGTAGCTCGGCAGGGTCTTGGCCGAGGGGTCGACGTCGAAGCCCATGAGCGTGGCGGACAGGTCCGACAGCAGCCGCGCGGCGCGCTCGGCCGGGTCGGCCACGGGCGGGCAGGTCGGGATCTCGACGGCAGGCACGTCGGCGGCGGCGGAGGCGTCGCCCCCGTTGCCGAGCGGCTCGAGGCGCACCAGCGGCGCCATCGACTCGACCTGCGAGCCCGTCATGACCAGCAGTTCCTTCACGCGGCCGGCGAAGGGCGCGTGGATGGCCGTCTCCATCTTCATGGACTCCAGCACGACGACCGGCGCGCCGGCCTCGACCTCGTCGCCGACGGCCACTGGGGTGGCGACGACCAGCGCCGGCGCGGGGGAGCGCAGCACGCCGCCCTCGTCGCGGGAGACGCGGTGCGTCACGCCGTCGACCTCGATGAGGTGGATGGGGCCGTGCGTGGCGGAGATGATGCGATGACGGCGCCCGCCGACGACCGCGCGTCCGTGGACCTCGTCCAGGCGGTGCAGTTCCGCCTCGGTGCTGGTGCCGTCGACCACGACGCGGTAGCGCCCAGGTGCGGTCGCGAATGCGGTGACCGTGTGGACGGCGCCGCGGAGCTTGAGATCCACCTGCAGGCCCGACTTGTGCTGCGTCTGCGGACGGCCACCGTGCGCGGTGGTCAGCAGACGGTCCGTCTCGATGGCGGTGGTCTCCTCGTACGCCTCGATGGCCGCGATGACGAGCGCGACGCCGGCGTGCTCGTCGGCGATGAGGCCGCCCTCGGCGCGGGTGCGGTCGATCCATCCGGTGTCGGCCCACTCGAAGGGCGCGTCGACGGCGCCCGCGGCGGCGCGGCGCGGGGCGTCGCCCTGCAGGCGCGGTCCCACGACCTCCGGCTGCTGCAGCAGCTCCAGGATGAAGCTCTTGTTCGTCGCGCCGCCCTCGATCACGACGGTGGTCTCGGCCATGGCGCGGCGCAGGCGGCCGAGCGCCTCGTCGCGGGTGCGGCCGTGGGCGATGATCTTGGCGATCATGGAGTCGAAGTCGGCGGGGATGGAGTCGCCCTCCGCGACGCCGGTGTCGACGCGGATGCCGGGGCCCGCCGGCAGGTCGAGGCGGGCGATGAGGCCAGGGGCCGGCGCGAAGTCACGGTCCGGATCCTCGGCGTTCAGGCGGGCCTCGACGGCGTGCCCGAACTCGGTGGGCCGCTCCTCGAGCGCGCCGCCGGCCGCGACATGGATCTGGGCCTTGACCAGGTCGAAGTCGTTGGTGACCTCGGTGATGGGGTGCTCCACCTGCAGGCGGGTGTTGACCTCGAGGAAGGCGAACATCTTCTCGCCGGGGTGGTAGAGGAACTCGACGGTGCCCGCGCCGCGGTACCCGACCGCCAGCGCCAGGCGCTCGGCGGCGGCCTTGAGCTCATCGGTCTGCTCGGGCGCCAGGAGCGGGGAGGCGGACTCCTCGATGATCTTCTGGTTGCGACGCTGGACGGTGCAGTCGCGGACCCCGATGGCCCAGGCGTTGCCGTGGGAGTCGGCGATCACCTGCACCTCGACGTGACGGGCGCCGGTGACGAGCTTCTCGAGGAACACGACGCCGGAGCCGAACGCGCGTTCCGCCTCGTCGCGGGTGCGCTGGTAGGCGTCGGCGAGCTCGTCGGCCGAGGTCACCTTGCGGATGCCGCGGCCACCGCCGCCCGCCGTCGCCTTGAGCATGAGGGGATAGCCCACGCGCTCGGCGGCCTCGAGGGCCTCGTCGAGCGTGTCGACGCCGCCGCGGGACCATGGCGCCACCGGGACGCCCACCTCCTCGGCGATGAGCTTGGAGCCGATCTTGTCGCCCAGCTTGCGCATCGCATCGCCCGACGGGCCGATGAAGGTGATGCCGAGGGACTCGACGAGGTCGGCGAACGCGGCGTCCTCCGCGACGAAGCCCCACCCGACCCAGACCGCGTCCGCGCGGGCTTCGGTCAGCACCCGGGCCAGGAGCTCGTGGTTCAGGTAGGGCCGCTCGGCGGCCGGGCCCAGCGGGTAGGCCTCGTCGGCCTCGCGGGCGAACATGGCGGAGCGCTCGGCGTCGGTGTACAGCGCGATGGTGGCGATGGGATCGCGGTCGGGGTGCTCGGCATTGAGGTCGCGCACCGCGTGGATGAGCCGCATGGCGGCCTCACCGCGGTTGACGATGGCGATGCGCTGGAACACCTTGCCTCCTCAGGGGTCGACGGCAGCCCCGGTGGGGGCTGTGTGTCAATGTCGCACCCTTTGGCCGACTGCGCGAGTCGGCGGGGCCGATCCGCGCCCGATCGGGCCTAGCCCGTCGCGCGCACTCAACAGCGCGCGGAAATCCTTGTGGGGTTCCCACAAGCCGTTTCCGATGCGCCGGCCTGGGGTGTTGTGGCCGGTTCGACGTGCGAGACGCCCCGCCGCTGGGGGAGAGCGGCGGGGCGTCCGGGTTCAGGTGGGATCAGTCGTCGTCACCGTCGTCATCATCATCGTCAGAGTCGTCGCGATCGTCGTCGTGGTCGTCAGAGTCGTCGTGATCGTCGTCGTGGTCGTCGGAGTAGTCATCGTGATCGTCGTCCCGACCGTCGTCGTCGCGGTCGTCCCAACGGTCGTCAGAGTCGTCCCATGCGTCGTCCGGGTCGTCGTCATCGTCCCAGCGGGAGTCGCGGTCGTCGCCCACCTCGACGCGGTCATCGCGGTCGCGCTCGCCACCCTTGTCGTCGATCGCGGAGGACTGCGACGGTGAGGCGGACGCGGGGGAGGGGGTGGATGAGCTGGTCGCGGCGGCGGACGGGGTCGCGGGGCCGGCGGGAACCAGGATCGGGAGGCTGTCGTCGTCGCCGGGGGTGGCGGACGCGGTTGCGGCGGGCCGGGCCTGTTCCGGCTGGGAGACGGCCGAGGCGAAGAGGCCTCCGCCGACGGCGGTGACGCCGAGTGCTGCTGCTGCGAACCAGGTGAGCGGTGAGAGTGCCATGATCGGGCTCCTTCTTCGTTGTCGTTGGCACCATCAGACCGCTGCAACATGAGCCCGACCAGTGGGACGGCGTGAGACGTCTCTCATCCGCCGGAGATGAGACGTTTCTCACGCGGCCACGCCCGGCAGGGGGCACCGGAGCGGGCAGACTGGGGGCCATGGCCGCCACCGACCCCCCGCGCACCGCCCGGGTGACCATCCGTGCGCGGATCATGTGGGCGATGGTGCTGCTGGCCGGGTTGTCGCTGCTCACCTCGGGCGCGATCGTTGCGATCGTCCAGGACCGGGCCATCTCGTCCAATCTCGACGCGCAGCTCGAACGCTCCCGTGACGAGCTCCGCGTGCTGGCGACCCGTGGGGTGGACCCGGCCACCGGCGCCCCGTTCGCGGGACCCTCCGAGCTGTTGCGCACCTATCTTGAGCGCACCGTCGTCGGTCCCGGCGAGGGTGAGGTGGCGTTCGTGGGCCCCGCGGTGAGGTGGGTGGCCTCTGAGGACGTGCCGCTCCGGCCGGAGGACGACCCGGAGCTCATCGCCGCCGCGACGCCGTGGGCGACGGGCGACGAGATCATCCTCGAACGGCTCCGCACGGCCGAGGGGAACTACCACCTTCTCCTGGTGCCGGTGAAGTTCCCCAGCGAGACTGGAGCCCTGCTCCACGTGGTGGACCGCAACCTGGCCGAGGCCGAGCTCCGCCGCACCATGACCGTGTACGCCATCGTCGCGCTGGTCACCCTGGCACTGGTGGTGTTCCTGGCCTGGCTGGTGGTCGGCCGGCTGCTGCGCCCGATCGAGGAGCTCCGCGAGGCGGCCGAGTCCATCGACGAGCGCGACCTCACCACCCGCGTGCCTCTGCGCGGCAATGACGACCTCACCGCACTGTCGGCGACTATCAACCGCATGCTCGACCGGGTCCAGCACTCCGTCGAGGGGCAGCGCCAGCTCCTCGACGACGTGGGCCACGAGCTGCGCACCCCGATCACCGTCGTCCGCGGGCACATGGAACTCATCGACGCGCACGACCCCGCGGATGTGCGGCAGACCCGCGACCTCGTCCTCGACGAGGTGGACCGGATGGGCGTGCTGGTCAACGACCTGCTCATGCTCGCCAAGGCCGGCGAGAGCGGCTTCGTCCGGCCGCAATGGTCCGATCTGGCTACGCTCACCGACCAGACGCTGGAGAAGGCGCGCGCGCTGGGGGACCGGGTCTGGCGGCTTGACCGCGTGGCGTCGTCGGAGGCGTGGCTGGACCCCGGACGCATCACCCAGGCCTGGCTGCAGTTGGCGGCCAACGCCGTCAAGTACTCGACGCCGGGATCCGTGATCACGCTGGGGTCGCGGCTGCACCGCGGCGAGGCGCAACTGTGGGTGCGCGACCAGGGGATCGGGATCGCGCCCGAGCAGCTCGCCGTCGTGCGGGAGCGGTTCGGCAGGACCAGCGAGGCGCAGTCCCACGCCTCCGGCGCCGGGCTGGGGCTCAGCATCGTCGAGTCGATCGTCGCCGCCCACGGCGGGCGCCTGGACATCGAGTCCGAGCCTGGCGCCGGATCCACGTTCACGATCAATCTGCCGCTCGGTCCGGAGCGGGCAGGCGAGGAGGTCGACGTCACATGAGCACGATCCTGATCATCGAGGACGAGACGCGGATCGCCGCGTTCATCGCGAAGGGCTTGAAGTCCGCCGGGTTCACGTCCCACGCGACGGCCAGCGGCGTCGAGGGCGCCACCCTGGCGGTGCACGGCGGGTTCGACCTGGTGGTGCTCGACGTGGGCCTGCCGGACATCGACGGGTTCGAGGTGTTGGAGCGGATCCGCGGGCAGGGCGTCGCGGTGCCGGTGATCCTGCTGACCGCGCGGTCCTCGGTCGCGGACCGGGTGGCCGGCCTGGAGGGCGGCGCCGACGACTACATGCCCAAGCCCTTCTCGTTCGAGGAGCTCCTGGCACGCATCCGGCTGCGCCTGCGCACCGACACCGGGCAGTCGGCGGGAGACCCCACGCAGCTCTCCCACAACGGGCTCACCCTCGATCTGCGGACCCGCCGGGCCACGGTGGGCGCCAAGTCGGTGGACCTGTCGGCCCGCGAGTTCGCGCTGGCGGAGACGTTCCTGCGCAATCCCGGACAGGTGCTCAGCCGCGAGCAGCTGCTCAGCAACGTGTGGGGGTTCGACTTCGACCCGGGCTCAAACGTGGTCGACGTGTACGTGCGGTACCTGCGGGGCAAGTTGGGCAAGGAGCGGTTCGAGACGGTCCGCGGGATGGGCTACCGGCTCGTCTGACGGCTCCCGCTGCCGGGTCAGTCGTCGTCCGAGTCGTCGTCGCGGTCATCATCATGGTCGTCGTCGTCATCGTCGTCGTAGTAGCTGGGCTTCGGGGGCCGGACCGTCTGGGGGGCGTCGCTGGTGGCGGGAGATGTGGTGGTCGTGGGGGAAGTGGGCGACGGGGCCGTGGGGGTCGGCGTGACGGAGGGCGTGGGCGACGGGGTGGCGTCAGGACCGAGCGACGGGGTGGCTCCGGGGGCACTCGACGGCGCGGCGGCCGGCACCACCAGCGCCGGCTCTCGCTCGGCGGGTGTCGGCGGCGTGACCATCGACGCCACGGCCCAGATCCCCGCGGTCACTACCCCGACGATCACCAGCAGCCCCGCAAGCGTGCGCCCCATGTCAGTCCACCTCCACGACCCACTCAACAGGATCGCGATGAGGGACGGACGATGGCCGGATGAGAAAACTCTCATCCGGCCATCGGCGGGTGTTCAGCGGGTCAGAGGCCTTCGCGCTTCGGGATGGTGAGCGCGATCGGCTTGTTCACCTCGGCGAAGAAGTCGTTGCCCTTGTCGTCGACGATGATGAAGGCTGGGAAGTCCTCGACCTCGATCCGCCACACCGCCTCCATGCCGAGTTCCTCGTATTCGACGACCTCGACGTGGCGGATGCAGTCCTGCGCCAGGCGGGCCGCCGGGCCGCCGATCGAGCCGAGGTAGAAGCCCCCGTGGGCGTGGCAGGCGTCGGTGACGGCCTTCGAGCGGTTGCCCTTGGCCAGCATCACCATGGAGCCGCCGGCGGCCTGGAACTGGTCGACGTACGAGTCCATGCGCCCGGCGGTGGTGGGTCCGAAGGAGCCCGACGCCATGCCCGCGGGCGTCTTCGCCGGCCCGGCGTAGTAGACCGGGTGGTCCTTGAGGTACTGCGGCATCGGCTCCCCGGCGTCGAGGCGCTCCTTGATCTTCGCGTGCGCGATGTCGCGCGCGACGATGAGCGGCCCGTTGAGCATCACGCGCGTCTTGACGGGGTGCTTGCGCAGTTCGTCGAGGATCTCGGGCATGGGCCGGTTGAGGTCGATGCGGACCGCGGCGCCCTGGCCCGTGCCGGTGATGCCGTCGGTCTGCGCGTCGAGCTCCTCGTCGACGTGCTCGGGCATGAAGCGGGCGGGGTCGAACTCGAGCTGCTCGATGAACACGCCGTCCGGGGTGATCTTGCCCAGGCACTGCCGGTCCGCGGAGCAGCTGACGGCGATCGCGACCGGCAGCGACGCGCCGTGACGCGGCAGCCGGATGACGCGGACGTCGTGGCAGAAGTACTTGCCGCCGAACTGCGCGCCGATGCCGAGCTTGCGGGTGAGTTCGAGGACCTCGTTCTCCAGCTCCACGTCGCGGAAGCCGTGGGCCGCCATCGAGCCCTCCGTGGGCAGCGTGTCGAGGTACTTCGCGGAGGCGTACTTCGCGGTCTTCAGCGCGAACTCGGCCGACGTCCCGCCGACCACGATCGCCAGGTGGTAGGGCGGGCAGGCCGCGGTGCCGAGCGAGCGGAGCTTCTCCTCCAGGAAGGTCATCATCGACGCGGGGTTCAGGACCGCCTTCGTCTCCTGGTACAGGTAGCTCTTGTTCGCCGAACCGCCGCCCTTGGCCATGAACAGGAACTTGTAGGAGTTTTCGTGGCCGACCGCCGTGTCGGCGTACAGCTCGATCTGCGCGGGCAGGTTGGAGCCGGTGTTCTTCTCCTCCCACATGGTCAGCGGCGCGTTCTGCGAGTAGCGCAGGTTGAGGGTGGTGTAGGCGTTGAACACGCCCATCGACAGGGGACGCTCGTCGGTGCCCTCGGTGAGGACCTGCTGGCCGCGCTTGCCCATGATGATCGCGGTGCCGGTGTCCTGGCACATCGGGAGCACGCCCCCGGCGGCGATGTTGGCATTCTTCATGAGGTCCAGGGCCACGAACTTGTCGTTGGGGGAGGCCTCGGGGTCGTCGAGGATGGTGCGCAGCTGCTGGAGGTGGGCGGGGCGCAGGTAGTGCGCGATGTCGTGCATGGCCGTCTCGGCCAGCAGCGTCAGCGCCTCGGGAGCGACCTTGAGGAACCGCCGCCCCTCGGGGCCCTCCACCGTCTCCACACCCTCGGTGGTGAGCAGCCGGTAGGGCGTCTCGTCGTGCCCGATCGGCAGCATGTCGACGTAGCGGAACTCGGGCATGGGACCTCCCTCAGCGAACGGTCCGACCAGTCTCGCAGACCGGTTCGCAGCGACCGACGGTGGGGGTCGTTTGGGGGTAACGCCGGGCCCGCGCGGGGAGTAGTTTCGTCCCATGACGATGTTCAGGCTGGACGGGAAGCGCGCGCTCGTGACCGGCGCGAGCCGGGGGATCGGGTTCGAGGCCGCGCGGCAGCTGCGTGAGCTCGGCGCCGAGGTGACCATCGCGGCCAGACGGCCGGAGGAGTTGCGCGCCGCGGCCGAACGCATCGGCGCCCGCTGGGTGCCCGCCGATGTCAGCCGCCTCGTCGACGTGCAGCGGGCCGTCGACGCTGCCGGCGACGTCGACATCCTGGTCAGCAACGCCGGAGGGCCGCCGCCCGGGCTGCCGAGCCAGGTGGACGAGGAGGCGTGGGCCACCGGCTTCGAGACGACGTTCATGTCGACCGTGCGGCTTGTCGACGGCGTCCTGGCCGGCATGCGCGAACGCGGCTGGGGCCGCATCATCGCCATCACGAGCCTGACCGTGCGCCGCCCGGCGCTGAACCTGCCCGTCAGCAACGCGATGCGGGCTGCGGTGACCAACCACCTGCGCACGCTGTCGCTGGAGGTCGCCGCCGACGGAGTGACGTGCAACGCCGTCGCGCCCGGCTACACCGCCACCGAGCGGCTGAAGCGCCTCCACTCCGACGCGGCCGAGGCACGCCGCGTGCAGGAGTCCATCCCGGCGCGGCGGTTCGGGGCCCCGGCCGAGGTTGCCGCCGCGATCGCGTTCCTGGCGTCGAACGAGGCGGCGTACATCACGGGCCAGGAGATCGTCGTCGACGGCGGCTTCACGATCTGATCGGCCCGGGCTGTCGCGAGCGGTGGACCCGTCTAGGCTGACGGCGTGGCGGAGGAACTGAGCGACAGGCAGCGGGCGGCCCGGATCAGGCACGAACTGAGCCAGGGGCACGCCCGGGCCGAGGCCGCCCAGGCGAAGGTGCTCATCGACGAGTTCATCGCGGAGGCCCGTGCCCGGGGGATCGAGCCGCGGCCGCTCAAGGCGACGCTGCTCAGCGGCCACGTCGTCAAGACCGACAAGGTCGGTTGGTACCTGCGCAACAACCACTCGGTGGCCATCGACGTCGACGGCAACTACTACACGATGACCGTTCCGGGCGGGCTGATGGAGCGCGTGCGGGGCGTGAAGCTGGAGCCGACGCTCGCGCCGCTGGTCATCGGCCGCGGCGGCCGCGACGGCGAGACGGGCGACCTCAAGGAGTTCCTCGCCTGGGTGCTCGCCGGCGAGATCAAGCAGGACTGAGCACCCCACGCTGCTGCCCCGCTGCGCTTTTCGTGGCATCATGGGCGAGTCGTGTCCCCGCCCGAGGAGAGAATCGCGATGACAGATCTGATCGGCACCGCACCCCTGCGCTGACGCCGTCGAGCTCCCGCTCCGGTCTCAGCGCACCCGCTGATCGATCGGAGTTCTTGTGTTTTCTGTCACGTTCAACCGCGTCCGCCTCGCCTGGCCGGACGGCTCCCCCTGCCTCGACGACGTGACGCTCGCCTTCTCGCCGGGTGTGACGGGCATCGTCGGCGACAACGGATCGGGGAAGTCCACCCTGCTTCGGCTCATCACCGGCGAGCTGACCCCGACGGCGGGCAGCGTCACCGTGGAGGGGGCGGTCGGGGTCCTGCCGCAGAACCTCATTCTGCGCACCGGCGACACCGTCGCGGACCTGCTCGGCATCCGGGCCGGCGTCGACGCGCTGCGGGCCATCGTGGCCGGAGACGTCGACCCGGCCCACTTCGACGCGGTGGGCGATGACTGGGACGTCGAGGCCCGCGCCGTCGCGGAGTTGGCGGGCGTCGGGCTGGACCTTGACCTCGACCGCCCGGTGGGCACTCTCTCTGGTGGTGAGGCGATGCTCGTGGCGCTCGTCGGTCTCGCGGTGCGGCGCCTCGACGTCGTGCTGCTCGACGAACCCACCAACAACCTCGACCGCGACACCCGCGCTCGGGTCTACGAGCTCCTGTCACGCTGGCGCGGGACGGTCGTCGTCGTCAGTCACGACGTCGCGCTGCTGCGTCGCGTCCACCAGATCGTGGAGGTCCGCGACGGCGGGGTCGCGGTGTTCGGTGGGACGTGGGATGTGTACCGAGAGTCGGTCGCGATCGCTCAGGAGGCCGCCCAGCGGGCGCTCCGGGCCGCCGAACAGCAGCTCCGAACCGAGCGTCGGCAGAAGATCGAGGCGGAGAAGCGCCTAGCCAGACGGGAGAATGCCGGCAAGCCGGCGGCTGAGCGCGGGGTCAGCAAAGCCGCTCGCGACTTCTACGCCAACCGCTCCGAGAGGGCGGTGGGGAAGGCCCGTGGCGAGTTCGACGCCAAGATCGCCGCGGCCAGGTCCGCCGTCGAGGACGCCGAGGCCAGGGTGCGCGACGACGAGCGGGTCCGCATCGACCTGCCCGACCCGGGCGTCGGAGCCGGACGGCGGCTGGCCGAGATCCCGGACGCCGCCGGGACCGTGCACGTCATCCAGGGCCCGGAACGCGTCGCGCTCGTCGGCCCCAACGGCGTGGGAAAGACGAGGCTGGTGGAGTCGCTGGTGAGATCGATCAGCGCCCGCGTCGGCTACCTGCCGCAGCGCCTGGACCACCTCGACGACGCGCTTCACGTCCTCGACTGCGTCCGCGCCGCGGCCCCCGCCGTCGAGCCCGCGAAGATCCGCAACCGGTTGGCGCGCTTCGGTCTGCGGGGCGACTCCGTTCTCCGCCCGCTCGGCACCCTCTCCGGCGGCGAGCGGTTCCGGGCCGCGCTCGCCGCCCTCCTGCTGGCCGAGCCGCCGGCGGAGCTTCTGATCCTCGACGAACCCACCAACAACCTCGACCTCGCCACCGTCGAGGTCCTCGTCGGCGCTCTGGCCGAGTACCGCGGGGGACTGCTCGTTGTGTCGCACGACGACGACTTCCTCACGAGGCTGGGCGCGGTCCGCACCCTGGTCCTCGGCTCGGACGGGACACTGGTAGAGGCCCACGATGTGGCGCGGAGAGAGAGGAACGACGATGGACATTGACCTCACCGGCCTGGACGGGGCCATGGCGCAGCGCTCGTTCACGGGCGTCATCGCCGTGCACGCGGACGGGCGTCGCGTCGCGGAACGATGCGCGGGCTACCGTCATCGCGCGCATCGCGTGCCCATGACCGTTGACACCCGGATCGCGGTGGCGAGCGGATCCAAGGCCTTCACCGCCCTGGCCGTCATGCGGCTGGTGGACGACGGGCGGCTCCGGCTCGACCAGCCCGTTCGGGAGATGCTCGGGGCGGATCTCCCGCTCATCGACGCAGCCGTGACGGTCGAGCACCTCCTCACCCACACGTCGGGGATCGGCGACTATCTCGACGAGGACGGTGACTGGGAGGTCTCGGATCACGTCCTCACGGTCCCCGTCCACACCCTCACGACGGCCGAGGCGTTCCTCCCCCTCCTCGACGGTCACGCGCAGCGGTCGCGGCCCGGGGAGCGCTTCTCCTACTGCAACAGCGGCTACATGATCCTCGGCGTCATCCTGGAGCGGATCACCGGCGACACCTACCACGAGGCGGTCACCCGGCTCGTCCTCGAACCGGCCGGGCTCACCCGGACGGGTTTCCTGCCGCTCAACGAGCTCCCGGCGGATGCGGCGGTCGGCTACATCCATGACGAAGGCGACCTCGCCAACACCCTCCACCTACCGGTCCTCGGCAATGCCGACGGCGGAGCATTCACCACCGCCGACGACCTGCACCAGTTCTGGACGGCGTTCCTGGACGGACGGATCGTCGCCGTGGACACCGTCGCCGCGATGACGCGGCCGCGACACGACGTCCCCGGCGAAGGGCTGCGGTACGCGATGGGCTTCTGGGTCCACCCGACCCGTGACGTCCTCATCCTCGAGGGCTACGACGCCGGGGCCTCCTTCCGGTCCAGCCACGCCCCGGTCCATGGGCTCACGCTGAGCGTGCTCGGCAACAGCTCGGAGGGCGCCTGGCCGGTGATCGGCGCGGTCGCGGGCCTGCTCGACGCCGCGCTCCAGCACGCCGACGAGGTGGGCGATCCTCCCAGCGGCGCTGACGTGGACCGCCCGCGATAGGGCCGGCAGCGCGGTCTACCATCAGTGACCATGGCCATGTTCTCGCTCACCCGCACCACGACCCCCACCTCGGACGCCGCCCGGCTCGCGGCGCTCGCCGACCCCGGGTTCGGCCGCTACTACGTGGACCACATGGCGATCATCGACTACCAGGCCGGCGACGGCTGGCAGGAGCCCCGCATCGTGCCCATGAGCGAGTGGGCGCTGCACCCCGCCGCGGCGGTCCTGCACTACGGCCAGGAGATCTTCGAGGGCCTCAAGGCCTACCGCCGCGACGACGACTCGATCTGGCTGTTCCGCCCCGAGCGCAACGCCGCGCGGTTCGTCCAGTCCGCGAAGCGCATGGGCATGGCCGTCCTGCCGGAGGGGCTGTTCCTGGCGTCGGTCAACGAGCTCGTCGAGCTGGAGCGCGACTGGGTCCCCGTCGGCGAGAACGAGCAGAGCCTCTACCTGCGGCCGTTCATGATCGCGTCCGAGCCGTACCTGGGCGTGCGGGAGGCGAACACCTACCGCTTCGCCGTCATCGCGACCCCGGCCGGCCCGTACTACTCGGAGCCGGTCAAGCTGTGGATCACCCCGAACTACACGCGCGCGGCTCCCGGCGGAACCGGCACAGCGAAGTGCGGCGGCAACTACGCGGCCAGCCTGGTCGCCACGCAGGAGGCCGCGGCCAACGGCTGCGGCCAGGTCCTCTGGACCGACGGTGCCGAGCACAAGTGGGTCGAGGAGTGCGGCACGATGAACATCATGTTCGTCACCGACGACGGCCAGCTCCTCACCCCGTCGCTCGGCTCCATCCTCGCCGGCGTGACCCGCGAGTCCATCCTGGCCCTCGCCGCGGAACACGGTTTGGAGGCCGTCGAGCGGCCCATCTCGGTGGACGAGGTCCTCGACGGCGTGGAGTCCGGCCGCATCCCCGAGGTGTTCGCGTGCGGCACGGCCGCCGTCGTCACCCCGATCACCGGGTTCAACTCGCCGGACCGCGGCGTCCAGACCGTGGCCGACGGCACGCCGGGCACCAAGACGCGCGAGATCCGCCAGCACCTGGTGGACATCCAGTTCGGGCGGGCCGAGGACAAGTTCGGCTGGACCCGGAAGGTCGGCTGACCAGGCCCGTGACGTCATGAGCATCCCCCCGCCGCCGCGACGCCGGCCGTGGGCCCCGGTCCTGGCTGCGGTCGGGGCGGGGCTGCTCGTCGTGGCCGTGGCGCTCGGCGTGTGGGTGGGCCGGGGCTTCAGCGAGATGGTCCCCGCGCCGTCGGACATCAAGTCAGTCGCCGGCGACACCGTCGTCGCCATCGACGACGGCGAGACCCTCATCCTGTATGCCCCGCGGCGCATGATGCCGACCTGCGACATCACCGGCCCCACCGAGCAGGTGCCCGACATCGAGCTGCGCGGCGACACCTACTCGTTCCCGGTCGACGGCGTCTCCTACGAGTCGATCGCGAAGATCGGCGGACCCGGCCAGCCTGCGGGTGAGTACACGGTGGCGTGCGTCGAGGACGGGCTGATCGTCGCGCCGCCGCTGGACGTCGGCCACATCGTCGCCGTCGTGTTCGCGCTGCTGGGCGTCCTCGCGATCGGTGGGCTTGGGGTGGTGGCGGTCGTCGTCGGACTGGTCGTCTGGCAGATGAACAGGCACCGCACCGCCTGAGGAATAGTTTCACTTTCAACTTGTTGTGTTACCGTAGACAGGCACACAACAGGGTTGGGAGCACCACATGCAGTTCGGCATCTTCACCATCGGCGACGTCACCACTGACCCCACCACGGGCCGCACGCCGTCGGAGCACGAGCGCATCCGCGCCACGGTCGAACTGGCGAAGAAGGCTGAGGACGCGGGCCTCGACGTCTTCGCCACGGGCGAGCACCACAACCCGCCCTTCGTGGCGCCCGGCAACCCGCCGATCCTCATGGCCTACCTCGCGGCGGCCACCGAGCGGCTGATCCTCTCGACGGCGACCACGCTCATCACGACCAACGATCCGGTCCGCCTCGCCGAGGACTACGCCTACGTCCAGCACCTCTCCGGCGGCCGCGTCGACCTCATGATGGGGCGCGGCAACACCGGCCCCGTCTACCCGTGGTTCGGCAAGGACATCCGCGACGGCATCGCCTTGGCGGTCGAGAACTACGCGCTGCTGCACCAGCTGTGGCGCGAGGACGTCGTGACGTGGGAGGGACGGTTCCGCACCCCGCTGCACGGCTTCACCGCGACCCCGCGACCGCTCGACGGCGTGCCGCCGTTCGTGTGGCACGGGTCGATCCGCTCGCCCGAGATCGCCGAGCAGGCCGCGTACTACGGCGACGGCTTCTTCCACAACAACATCTTCTGGCCGCCAAGCCACACGCGCCGCATGGTGGACCTGTACCGCCGTCGCTTCGAGCATTACGGCCACGGCCGCGCCGACCAGGCTATCGTCGGGCTCGGCGGGCAGGTGTTCATGCGGAAGAACTCCCAGGACGCCGTGCGCGAGTTCCGCCCCTACTTCGACCACGCCCCCGTCTACGGCGGCGGCCCGTCGCTGGAGGAGTTCACGCGCGAGACGCCGCTGACCGTCGGCTCCCCGCAGCAGGTCATCGAGCGGGTCCTGGGCTTCCGCGAGTACGTGGGCGACTACCAGCGCCAGCTGTTCCTCATGGACCACGCGGGCCTGCCGCAGAAGACCGTCCTCGAGCAGATCGACATGCTCGGCGAGGAGGTCGTGCCCGTGTTGCGCAAGGAGTTCGCGGCGCTGAAGCCGGCCCACGTGCCGGACGCGCCGACGCATGCGTCGCTGGTCGCGGCCCGCGGGGCCGTGGCGGCGCCGGAGCGGACCGAACCGTCGGTCGACCGCTGGACCGGCACCCGCGCCGAAGACGACAACAAGCTCTGAGGAAGGACCCCATGTCTCGCATCGTCGTGATCTCCGGCGGCCTCGGCACGCCGTCGTCCACCCGTGTCCTCGCCGACGACATCCTCGCCCACCTCCGCGACGACCTCGCCGCCCGCGGCGAGGCGCTGGAGGAGACCGTCGTCGAGCTGCGCGAGCTCGCGCACCCCGTCATGGACGCGATGCTCACCGGCTTCCCGACCGGGGAGTTGGCCCGCGTCGTCGACGCCGTGGCCGAGGCCGACGCGCTGGTCGTCGTCTCCCCGACCTTCTCCGCCTCCATCAGCGGGTTGGTGAAGAGCTTCTTCGACATCCTGGAACCGGACACGCTCGCCGGCACGCCCGTGCTGCTGGCCGCGACCGGCGGCACCGAGCGGCACTCGCTGATGCTGGAGTTCGCGATGCGGCCGCTGTTCAGCTACCTCGGCGCCGAGCCGGTGCGCACGGCGATCTTCGCCGCGACCGCCGACTTCGGAGCGGGGTCCGCTGCCTTGCGAACGCGCGTGGCGAGGGGTTCGGCGGAACTCGCCGACGCCGTCGCGGGCGCCGGGCGTCGATCCTCACGGGAGATCGCGGGGTTCGTCGACTTCCAGCAGCTGCTCGCCGGCTGAGTCAGCCCTGCGGCTGGGCGAGCGCCTCCGCCATCGATTCGGGCCCCCAGGTCAGGATCTGGGCCGACGGGATGGCCATGAGCATGACCGCGTTGCCGTTGCCGACCCACACCGTGGTGTCCGGCGACGGCGTCGCGAAGACCTCGTAACCGGACTCCTCCGCGCTGGCGCGCACGGCCTCCAGCACCGCGGCCGGATCCTCGTCGGCGACCATGACGCTCACCTCGTCGGCGCTGGTCACCAGCGAGTCCTCGGGCAGGCGGATGCCGACGGGTACCCGCACGGTCTGCGGGCCCACCGTGATCTCCTCGGTGTTCACCTCGCCGGTGAACACCTCGCCCGACGGCTGCGCCTCCGAGGATGTGGCCGGGACGGGAGGGGCGCTGGGCGCGGACCCGTCGTCGGCGCACGCCGTGACGGCGAGCGCGAGGATCGCGAGGACGGCGGCACTGACCCGGGAACGCATGCCGTCCACTCTAGAGGCCGGTGGCCGACCGATCAGCAGGCGGCGGCCTCGTCGTCCAGGCCGGCGAACAGGCAGGTCGCGGGCGCGTCGCTCTCGGGGAACGGCTCCCCTGCCCCCAGCAGATAGGCCTCGCCGGAGCCCGGCAACTCCTGCATGATCCGGTAGAACTGCCAGAACGGATGCTCGATGTCGACCTGGCTGCGGTGCGCGCCCAGCGCCCGTCGGCACACCTCGAGCCAGGGTGCCGTCTCGATCACCGCGACGATCTGAGCGGGGTCAGGGCCGAAACTGTCGGCGCCGCGCTCCTCCTCGGGCCACAGCTCGAGCCCGCGCTCCTTGGCGATGGCGTAGGCCTCCACCCAGCGCTGCGTGTTGTGCGTGTTCCACACGATCCGCTGGATGCGCCACGGCGCGCCGAGGTCCGGCCGGTGCGACGGCGACGCAGCGAGCACGCTGGCGTACATCAGCACCCGGTGCGCCTGGATGTGGTCGGGGTGGCCGTAGTTGCCGTGCGGGTCGTAGGTGACGGCGACCTGTGGCCGGCGGTCCCGGATGACCTCCACCAGGTGGTCCGCGGCCTCGAGGAGGTCGGCTCGCCAGAACGCGTTGTCCGGCATGGTGTCGGGGACGGCCGCGCGGCCGTCGGGCCCGGTGGTCATGCCGGAGTCGTGGTAGCGGCCCGGCCCGCCGAGGTACACGTGGTCGTTGACCCCCACCTCGCGGAGGGCCTCGTCGATCTCCGACATGCGGTGTTGGCCGAGCTCGGCAGGCGTGTAGTGCTGCCACTCGGGGAGCATGATCTCGCCCAGCTCGCCCAGGGTGCAGGTCACGAGCGTGACCTGGCCGCCCTCGTCCAGGTAGCGCGCCATGGTGGCGACGGACTGGCTGGACTCGTCGTCGGGGTGGGCGTGGACGAGAAGAAGTCGGTGGTTCACGGCGGACAGTCTACGCGCCCTGCCGAGGGTAATCCAAGCTTCAACTACCGGGCTGGTGCGAGCCCGAGCAGCGGACGGAGCTCGTCGAGGGTTGCGACGGAGTGGTCCGCCTCGTCGTCGACGGGGGCCTCGGGTGACTCCAGCGTCGCGGTGGCGAGCCCCGCGCCGGCCGCCGCCTCGGCGTCGATGGGCCGGTCACCGACCGCCAGGCACTGGGCGGGATCGAGGCCGTGCCGCTCCAGCATCGCGCGGTACATCGCGGGGTCCGGCTTGCGCGGGTAGCCGTCGGCGGTGGAGATCAGGTCGTCGACCTCCAGGCCGATGCCGGTGAGCAGTGACTCCGCGCTACGGCGGTCGCGGTGCGTCACGACGAGGTTGAGACCGCCCGCAGCGCGCACATCGTGCAGCAGGGCCGCGGCGCCGGGCATCGCCGGGGCCGGGGCGGCCCGCCAGCGGGCCTTCAGCGCCTCCTCCGCGGCTTCGAACGCGGCCTCCGGCACGCCGAAGCGTGCGGAGAGATGCGCAACGGCGTGCCCCGTCGACACCCGCGTCAGCCGCGACACCTCGTGGACGTCGACCGAGCCGCCGTGATCGGCGACGAC
>JGI25320J50211_1000601_pt1 | contig 20275 bp, 17 predicted proteins | sample AutmiccommuBRH21_FD_50211 | JGI IMG/M metagenome (IMG submission 50211)
CCCTTCGGCCCCGGCTTCCTCCTCGAGGGGCAGCCCGTCGCGCTCCGGCCGCCGCTGCGAGGCACGCCCGCGGGACCCGCCTACACGGCATCGGGATCGCGGGTGTCCGCGGAGCCGGCGAAGGCCCGCGTGGCCCTGCCCAGCCGGATCTACGTCGAGGGCCGCCACGACGCCGAGCTGATCGAGAAGGTCTGGGGCGAGGACCTGCGCCACGTCGGTGTCGTCGTCGAGTTCCTCGGCGGCATCGACGACCTGCCCGCGATCGTTGCCGACTTCAGACCCGAGCCCGGCCGCCGCCTCGGCGTCCTGGTCGACCACCTGGTGCCGGGCAGCAAGGAGAGCCGGATCGCCGAGGAGGTGTACCGCGCCGGATACCGCGGCACCGTCCTGGTCGCCGGTCACCGCTTCATCGACATCTGGCAGGCCGTCCGCCCGGACCGGATCGGGCGCAAGGCGTGGCCAGACGTGCCCCGCGACATCGACTTCAAGAAGGGCACCCTCGCAGTCCTCGGGCTGCCCCACGCCGATCAGGCCGACGTCGCCCGCGGCTGGCAGGCGATCCTCGCGCGCGTCACGAGTTGGCGCGACCTCGAACCGCAGCTCAACACCGTGGTCGAGACCCTCATCGACTTCGTCACGCAGGACCATCTCGACGACGCCTGAGGCGGCGCCGATAGGGTGGGGCCATGGACACCGAGGGCATCGCGCGCCTGCTCGAACAGACCGCCGCCGAGATCATCCTTCCGCGCTTCCAACAGCTCGCCCACGGCGACGTCATCGAGAAGAAGCCCGGCGACCTCGTCACCATCGCCGACCGCGAGGCCGAGGACTACCTGACGGGCCTGCTCCGTGAGGCCCACCCCGGGGCCGTCATCGTCGGGGAGGAAGGCGTGTTCGCCGACGCGAGCCTGCTCGACGGCCTGGCCACGGCCGAGCACGCGTTCGTCATCGACCCGATCGACGGGACCCGCAACTTCGTCGCCGGCCGCGACGAGTTCGGCGTGATGCTGGCCGAGGTGCGCGACGGCGTGACGACGCGCGGCTGGATCCTGCAGCCCCAGGCGCAGCGCATGTACATCGCCGAGCTGGGCGGCGGAGTCACCCTCAACGGAGCGCCCATCGACCGGACCCGCGCGGACCGTGCACCGCTCGGCGCGACCTCCAAGCGGTCCATCCACGGGTTCACGGCCGAGGGCCGGCTCAGTCCCGTCGTCGAGAGCGCCTGGTGCTGCGCCTTCGACTACCCCAAGGTCCTGCACGGCGACGTCGACTTCCTCGTCTACACGACCGTCCACCCGTGGGACCATCTCGCCGGGTCGCTCATGGTGACGGAGTCCGGCGGCGTCAGCCGGACCCTCGCCGGCGAGGACTACACGGTCGCGTCGCGCGCCAGGGGCCTGCTCATCGCCTCGGACCAGGAGACGTGGGCGGCGGCGCAGGAGGCCTGGCCAGCGCGCTGAGGGTCAGATGCCGAAGATCGGCAGTTGCCGCTTCGGCACGACGCCCTTCTCGGCCAGCTCCGCGTACGCCTTCGGGAGCGCGACGGCGAGCGTCTCGGCGCTGAACGGCCACTCGACCGCGGTCGCCGCCTGCTCGGCGGTCACGCCCTGCTGGATCAGCATCTCGCTCGAGCTGTAGAGCATCGCGACCTCGGCCCGCTGCACGAACGCGAAGTCGCGGTCCACCACCGCACCGTGGCCCGGGACGAACCGGGTGCCGGCGTTGCTGGCCCCCAGCACGCCGTCGAGCACGGTCGGCCAGTTCGCCAGGGAGGTGGACTCGTCCACCTGAGGATCCGCGCCCTCCTCCAGCAGGTCGCCGGCGAACACCACGTTCTCGCCGGGCACGAACACGACGACGTCCGCCTGCGTGTGCGCGCGGCCGAAGTGCAGCAGCTCGACCCGCTGGCCGCCGAGGTCGACCGCGCGGGCCATCGAGAAGACCTCCGTCGGCTCCGCCCCAGTGAGATCCTCGTGCCCGATGGACGTCAGCCCGGCCATGCCCGGGAGCCCCCCGAGGTGGTCCTCGTGACCGTGGGTCAGCACCACGTGCGTGACCGGGACGCCGGCCAGGTCCGCCGCGGAGCGCACGAGGTCGGCCCCCTGCGCGGGGGTGTTGCCGGCGTCGACCAGCAGGGCTGCGTCCCGCCCGACGACCAGCCCCACGTTGACTCGGTGCGGTTCGAGCGCGGTCACGTACACGCGGTCGGTGACCGGGGTCCAGGCGAGCGTCATGGCAGCCAGCATAGATGCCGGTACACTGGCACTCGACCGCCACGAGTGCCAGCCAGGAGGTGACATGCTCGACGACCGCAAGCTCGACGTCCTCAAGGCCATCGTCACCGACTATGTGGCCAGCCGCGAGCCGGTCGGCTCCAAGGCCCTCGTCGAGCGCCACAGGCTCGACGTGTCGGCCGCGACCGTCCGCAACGACATGGCGGTGCTGGAGGAGGAGGGCTACATCGCGCAGCCCCACACCAGCGCCGGCCGGATCCCCACCGACAAGGGGTACCGGCTGTTCGTGGACCGTCTGGCGCAGATCAAGCCCCTGTCGCCGGCGGAGCGCAGCGCCATCACCACCTACCTCAACGGCACGGCCGACGTCGACGACCTGGTGACCCGGACAGTGCGGCTGCTCGCGCAACTCACGCGGCAGGTCGCGATCGTCCAGTACCCGATCGCGCAGCGCACGGTGGTGCGCCACGTTGACCTGCTCCTGCTCACCCCGGAGCGGCTCATGGTCATCGTCGTGCAGTCCTCCGGGCGGGTGGACCAGACCGTCCTGGAGTCCCCGTCGTCCGACGAGGGCAGGCTCCAGGCGCTGCGGAACCGCGTGGCGGAGGCCATCGTGGGCCGCGCGACGGCCGACGCCGCGGCCGCGCTGGGCACCTTCGTCGACGCCTTGGCGCCGGACGAGCGGCCGTACGCCGCGCCGGTGGTGGCCGCCGTCCTCGAGGCGATCGCGGCGGAGCCCGCGGCGCACGTCGTGGTCGCGGGGCTGCCCAACCTGGCGGCCAGCCAGACGTTCGAGACCAACCTGCGGCCGCTCCTCGAGGCGCTCGAGGAACAGGTGGTCCTCATGCGGTTGCTCGGCGAGGCGGCCGGTGACGACGTCACCGTGCGCATCGGCGAGGAGAACACCACCGAGGGCTTCCGCAGCGCGAGCGTCATCGCCGCGGGATACGGGGCGGACCTGTCGGCCAGCCTCGGCGTGCTGGGCCCCACCCGCATGGATTACCCCTCCCACATCGCCGCGGTGCGCGCCGTGGCCCGTTACGTCAGCAGATTCCTGAGCCAAGGCTGATCGACAGAAAGAACCCATGAGCAAGGACTACTACGCAATCCTCGGCGTCGACCGCGACGCCTCCCCGGAGGCCATCAAGAAGGCGTACCGCCGGCGGGCCATGAAGGTGCACCCGGACGTCGCCCAGGAGGCCGACGCCGCGGAGAAGTTCAAGGAACTCAACGAGGCGTACGAGGTCCTCAGCGACCCCAACAAGCGCGCCGTCTTCGACCGCGGCGGGGACCCCATGTCCTCGGCGGGTGCCGGCTTCTCGGGTTTCGGCGGCGGCTTCGCGGGCGGGTTCGACTTCTCCAACCTCGTCGACGCCATGTTCGGGGCCGCGGGCACCCGCGGGCCCCGCTCGCGCGTCCGTCAGGGCCAGGACGCCCTCGTCCGGGTCTCCCTCAAGCTCCACGAGGCGGTCTTCGGCACCACCAAGCCGGTGAAGGTCGACACCGCGGTGGTGTGCCCCAAGTGCTCCGGTCACGGCGGGGAGCCCGGCTCCGAACCTGTGACCTGCACCACCTGTCAAGGCTCCGGTGAGGTGACGCAGATCCAGCGCAGCTTCCTCGGCGACATCCGCACGTCCCAGGCCTGCCCCACCTGCCGCGGCTACGGCACGATCATCCCGCGGCCATGTGGCGAGTGCTCGGGTGAGGGGCGGGTCCGCACCACCCGCACGCTGCAGGTGCGCATCCCGGCGGGCGTCAGCACGGGCATCCGGATCCACCTGGAAGGCCAGGGCGAGGTCGGCCCGGGCGGCGGTCCGGCGGGCGACCTGTACGTCGAACTCGCCGTCGAGGCCCACGAGACCTTCCGCCGCGAGGGGGACAACCTCGAGGTGGTGGTCAAGGTCCCGATGACCGCGGCGGCCCTCGGCACCAGCATCGACGTGGCCACGCTCGAGGCCGAGTGGGACGGATCCGACCTGGAGGACCGCAAGGTCGCCGTCGAGGTCCCGGCCGGCACGCAGTCGGGCACCCGCATCCCGCTCAAGGGCCGCGGCGTGCCTCGCCTCCGCGGCGGCGGCCGGGGCGACCTCGGCGTGACGCTGCTGGTCCAGACGCCCACCAAGCTCGACGACCGGCAGCGCGAGCTGTTGCGGGAACTCGCCGAGGCCCGAGACGAGTCCGCGCCGGAGGGCGTCGCCGCCCAGGGCCACAAGGGCGTCTTCGGCAAGCTCTCCGAGTGGTTCTCGTGACCGACCCGCTGTTCTTCGCGCGCTTCGACGCCGCCGTCGGCCCCGGTGACCTGGTGATGGTCATCGGCGAGGAGGCCCACCACGCGGTCTCGGTCAAGCGCATCGTGCCCGGCGAGACGGTCCTGCTGGCCAACGGCGACGGCGTCGGCGTGCGCGCCGAGGTCATCTCCGCCGAACGGCGCGAACTCGCCGCCCGCGTCCTCGACGTCATCCCCGCCGCCACCCCGTCGATCGGATGGGGCGTCGTGCAGGCGCTGGCCAAGGGCGACCGGAGCGAGCTGGCGGTCCAGATGGCCACCGAGCTCGGTGCCCGGGAGATCCTGGCCTGGCAGGCCGCACGGTCCATCGTGCGCTGGCAGGGGGAGCGGGGCGACAAGGCCCTGGACAAGTGGCGGGCGACGGCGCGGGAGGCGGCCAAACAGTCGCGTCGGTTCCTCGTCCCGGACGTCGTGGCGGTCAGCACCGCCGACGTGGCCGACGCGATCGCGGCGGTCGACGTCGCCCTGGTGCTGCACGAGGACGCGCCCCAGCACATCGCCGACATCGACCTCCCCGAGGAGGGGACGGGCCTGGTGATCGTCGGACCGGAGGGCGGCATCGCGCCCGAGGAACTGGACCGGTTCGTCGAGGCCGGCGCCATCCCGGTGGCCATCAGCGACGGCGTGCTGCGCACGTCCACCGCCGCGGCCGTCGCGCTCGGCCAGCTGGACGTCCTGGCAAGACGCCCGTGACCGCCGGCTTCTCCTTCAACGTCACGCACCGTCTCGACGACGCCCGGGGCCGGGCCGGCGTCATCCACACTCCGCACGGCGACATCGAGACCCCGGCCTTCATCGTGGTCGGCACCAAGGCGACCGTGAAGGCGGTGCTGCCGGAGGCCGTCGCCGACCTCGGGGCGCAGGCGGTGCTCGCCAACGCCTACCACCTCTACCTCCAGCCGGGCTCGGACCTGGTCGACGAGGCGGGCGGGCTCGGCCGCTTCATGAACTGGCCCGGCCCCACGGTGACCGATTCCGGCGGCTTCCAGGTCATGAGCCTCGGCGCCGGATTCAAGAAGGTCCTCGCGATGGACACCGCCGGTCTGGCCGACGACGACGTCATCGCCGACGGCAAGACCCGCATGGCCCACGTCGACGACGACGGCGTCACGTTCCGCTCCCACCTGGATGGGACGTCGCACCGCTTCACGCCCGAGGTCTCCATGCGGATCCAGCACGAGCTGGGCGCCGACATCATCTTCGCCTTCGACGAACTCACCACGCTCATGAACACCCGCGCCTACCAGGAGGCGTCCGTCGAACGCACCCACCGGTGGGCCGAGCGATGCCTGGCCGAGCACCAGCGCCTCACGCGTGAGCGCGGCGGCCGGCCCTATCAGGCCCTGTTCGGGGTCATCCAGGGCGCCCAGTACGAGGACCTGCGCCGCGGGGCCGCCCGGGGCCTGGCCGAGCTCGAGGTCGACGGCCGGACCTTCGACGGCTTCGGGCTGGGCGGGGCGCTGGAGAAGGAGAACCTCGGCACGATCATCTCCTGGATGGTCGACGAACTGCCCGAGCGCAAGCCGCGACACCTGCTGGGCATCTCCGAGCCCGACGACCTCTTCGCCGCGGTCGAGGCGGGCGCCGACACCTTCGACTGCGTCAACCCGTCGCGGGTCGCCCGCAACGCGGCGATCTACACCGCGGACGGCCGCTACAACGTCAACACCGCGCGGCACCGGCGCTCCTTCATCCCCCTGGAGGAGGGGTGCGACTGCTACACCTGCACGCACTACACCCGCGCCTATCTCCACCACCTGTTCAAGGCGAAGGAGATGCTGTCGTCGACGCTTGCGACGATCCACAACGAGCGGTTCACGGTGCGCCTCGTCGACCGGATCCGCGCGTCCCTGAAGTCGGGGGACTTCTACGCCTTCCGCGACGAGTTCCTGGGCAGGTTCTACCGCAGGGGCGCCGGCGCGTAGCTCGGTTCGTGGCGCTTCACCAGTGCGATGATGCGGTACGTGACGGGCAGGAAGAGCGCCTCGACCAGCACCTTGTACACATAGCCCACCACGATGTAGTTGAGCAGCGTGCCGCCCGTGATGACGCCGGCGAAGGCCACCACGCAGAAGATGGTCGTGTCCGCCGCCTCACCCACGACGGTGGAGCCCAGGAGGCGTGCCCACAGGGAGCCCTCACTGCTGCGGGCCTTGAGCTTGACCAGGACCCAGGCGTTGAGGAACTGGCCCGCGACGTAGCCGAGCAGGCTGGCGATCACGATCCGCGGCACGAAGCCCAGGATGGCGTCGAAGGCGCCCTGGTTCGGCCAGTCGGCGGCGGCGGGCGCCGCGCCCACGGCGAGGAAGGTCACCGACGCGAGGATCGACACGGCGAATCCGAGGAGAATGGCGCGCCGCGCACCCTTCAACCCGTAGACCTCCGCCAGCACGTCGCCCAGCACGTAGGTCAGCGGGAACAGGAACGCGCCGCCGTCGGTGATGATCGGCAGCACCGGGATCCCCAGGGGGGTCCAGTCGGGTCCGAACTGGATCAGCTTGACCGCCGACACGTTGCTGATGAGCAGGAGAGCGCAGAACAGGGCGACGACGACGTCGAATACGCCCTGCGGACGGTCGGCGAAGGACGGACGCGGTGTGGTCACGGGGCCGGAGCTGGTGGGGTGCACCGCGGCATTGTACGCCGCCAATCCGGGGTCCATGGGCGGCTCGCTGAGCGCCGGGCAGTTCCGCGGGAGCCTGCGAGTAAGCACGCGACAAGGCCGGGACGGTGGCAAGATTCATGCATGGACGACAACGCAGTTGAGTATGTGCCGGACGAGTCGGAGCAGCTCGACCAGTTGCAGCCCGGCGATTCACTGATCGACCGTGGCGTCGACGACGTGCTCGACGAGGGGTATGTGACCCCCGAGAAGTGGTCGCCGGCGCAGGGCTTCGGCAACACGGTCGCCGAGATGCGCCAGGGAGAGACACTGGAGATGCGCATCGCCCAGGAGGAGGCCGAACCGACGGGCGACGAGGTCGAGTGGAACCCCACGCACGAGCCACGTCAGGTCGGAGCGGCCCGCGCCGGTCGTCTCATGGCGGTGCAGGGCAGTGGCGGCGTCGAGCACACCCTCGGGGTGGACGTCGGCTACGGCGGGGGTGCCGCGAGCGCGGAAGAGGCCGCGATGCACATCATCTCCGAGGACGACGAGGAGGACCTGGCCGTCCTGGAGAGCTGACGCTCCCGCGACGCGCCTAGACTGGGCGGCCGGTGGCGGAGGGCGCCGCCGCACCACAGAAGGATCACACCCTGAACACGAACCACCCGGAGCAGCACGCGACGCGCACCGTCTCGGTGCCGGCCTCGATCGACATGGTCAACCTGCTGGGCCCCCGCGACGACTTCCTCCGCATCCTCGAAGACAAGCTCGACGCAGACCTGCACGTCCGCGGCGGTCAGATCACGCTGTCGGGCCCCTCCGCCGAGGTGGCGAAGGCCACCGAGGTCCTCACCGAGCTCATCACCATCCTGCGCACCGGCCAGGGCCTGACGGGAGAGACGGTGGAGCGGGTCATCCAGCTCGCCGACGACCCGCACGCCACGCCGTCGGAGATCCTCACCCAGAACATCGTGTCGTCGCGCGGCAAGACCGTCCGGCCCAAGACGCTCAACCAGAAGCGCTACGTCGACGCCATCGACCGGCACACCATCGTGTTCGGCATCGGCCCGGCGGGCACGGGCAAGACCTATCTCGCCATGGCCAAGGCCGTCCAGGCGCTCCAGGCCAAGGAGGTCAGCCGCATCATCCTCACCCGGCCGGCCATCGAGGCCGGGGAACGGCTGGGCTACCTGCCGGGCACCCTCAACGACAAGATCGACCCGTATCTCAGGCCACTGTACGACGCCCTGCACGACATGGTCGACGCGGACTCCGTGCCGAAGCTGCTCACCTCCGGGACCGTCGAGGTGGCCCCGCTGGCGTACATGCGCGGCCGCACCCTCAACGACGCGTTCATCATCCTCGACGAGGCGCAGAACACCTCGATGGAGCAGATGAAAATGTTCCTCACCCGCCTCGGCTTCGGGTCGAAGGTCGTCGTGACCGGCGACATCACGCAGGTCGACCTGCCCGGTGGCGTCAAGAGCGGGCTCAGGGGCGTCATGGACATCCTCGACGGCATCGACGACATCGAGTTCTGCACGCTGACGAGCCGCGACGTCGTCCGGCACCGCCTGGTGGGGCGCATCGTCGCGGCCTACGATCAGTTCGAGAGCCTCACCTCAGAGCGCAAGGGACGCCGCCAATGATCGACATCAACAACGAGTCAGGCATGGAGGCCGACGAGCTGGGCCTCGTCGAACTCGCGAGGTTCGCTCTGGACAAGCTGCGCATCCATCCCCAGGCGGACCTGTCGATCGTGCTGGTCGACGAGGAGACGATGGCCGAGTACCACGAACGGTTCATGGACCTCCCGGGCCCGACCGACGTGATGAGCTTCCCCATGGACGAGCTCCGCGAACCCGCGGAGGACGAGGAGCCGCCGCTGGGGCTGCTGGGCGACATCGTGCTCTGCCCCCAGGTCACCGCCCGCCAGGCGGCCGACAACGGCCGCAGCGCCGACGGCGAGGCCGAGTACCTGCTCATCCACGGGCTGCTGCACCTCCTCGGGCACGATCACGCCGAGCCGGACGAGAAGGCCGTCATGTTCGGCCTCAACGACCGCATCATCGCGGCCTGGGATCAGGTGTGCGGTCGCAGCTGAGCCGCAGCCTCGGCCTGGCTGACGCCGTCGCCATCGGTGTCGCCTCCATGGTGGGCGCCGGCGTGTTCGCCGTGTGGGCCCCCGCCGCCGCCGCGGCGGGAGGCGCGCTCCTCATCGGACTGGCGCTCGCGGCGCTCGTGGCCTGGTGCAACGCCACGTCGTCGGCCCAGCTCGCCGCGCAGTATCCCTCGGCGGGTGGGACCTACCTGTACGGACGCGAGCGGCTGGGGGACTGGCCCGGCTTCCTCGCCGGGTGGAGTTTCGTCATCGGCAAGACGGCGTCCGTGGCCGCCATGGCCATGACGCTGGCCGCCTACCTCGCGCCCGGCGCGTGGCGGGTGCCCGTGGCGATCGCCTCGGTCTGGGCGATGGTGGCCATCAACCTGCTCGGCGTCACCCGCACCGCCAGAGCGGCGATGGTGCTGGGATCGGTGGCGTTGCTGTCGCTCGCGGTCGCCCTGATCGTCGGGTGGCAGGCGGGGCCCACGGGCGGGGGGACGCTGCTGGTCCTTCCGGCGGGATCGGCGGGGTGGTACGGGGTGCTGCAGTCGGCAGGCCTGCTCTTCTTCGCGTTCGCGGGCTACGCGCGCGTCGCGACCATGGGGGAGGAGGTCCGCGATCCTCGGCGGACCATCGGCCGCGCCATCGTCGTGGCGTTGAGCGTCGTGCTCGTCGTCTACGCCGTGGTGGCGGTGAGCCTGCTGCTGCTCGTGGGCAGCGATCGGCTGGCCACGACCAGCGCGCCACTGGCCCTGCTGGTCGGTGACCGGCCCGGCGCCCGCGTCGTCCTGGTCATCGGGGCGGGCGCCGCCGTCGGTGGTGCGCTGCTCGGCCTGCTGTCCGGCATCGGGCGGACGTGGCTGGCCATGGCGCGCAACGGCGACCTCCCGCGGTTCTTCGACCACACCCACCCGCGGACCCGGGTGCCGCACCGCATCGATCTCACCCTCGCCGCCGCCCTCACCGTCATCCTGCTCGTGGCCGACCTGCGCGGCGCCATCGGGTTCTCGTCCTTCGGGGTCCTGCTCTACTACGCGGTGGCCAACGCGGCGGCCCTCACGCAGGAACCGCCCGAGCGTCGCTACCCCAGGGCCTGGCAGGTGATCGGACTGGCCCTCTGCCTGCTGCTCATCGTCACGCTGCCGTGGCAGTCGATCCTCGGAGGCGTCGCCGTGCTGGCCGCGGGCGTGCTCTGGCGGCGCCTCGCGGCGGCCCCGCTGCGATAGACTCGGCCGCCACAGCGTCCCCGACTTGAGCGAGTTGAACACCCCCAGTGACCCAGTCCGAGTGGATCGAACTCAGCATCGCCCTGGCGTGCGCGCTCGCCGCCTCTCTCCTCGCCGCCGTCGAGACCGCCCTCGGCGTCACCACGAGGGCCAGGGCCGAGCGCATGGTGGACCAGGGTGTCCGTGGCGCGGAACGCATCAAGCTCATCGCCGAGGACCCGGCGCCCTCGATCAACGCCGTCATGTTCGCGCGCATGGCCCTGGAGATCACCGCCATCGTGCTGGCCGGCCTCGTCGTGTTCACGCAGTTCCCCCTGGACTGGCAGCGCGCGGCCGTCACGATCGTGACCATGCTGGTGGTGTCCTTCATCCTCTGGGGTGTCGCGCCGCGCACCCTCGGGCGCCAGCACCCGGAGCGCACGATGCGGGCGTTCGGCCCGCTCGTGTCGGGGCTCACCACGATCTTCGGGCCCATCGCCCAGCTGATGATCCTGCTCGGCAACGCCCTCACCCCCGGCCGGGGTTACGCGGACGGCCCGTTCGCCACCGAGGCCGAGCTGCGTGACCTGGTCGACATCGCCGAGAAGCAGGAGCTCATCGAGGCCGGGGAGTCCAAGATGATCCATTCGGTGTTCGAGCTCGGCGACACCCTGGTCAAAGAGGTCATGGTCCCACGCACGGACGTGGTCTACGTGACCGGTGACCGCACGCTGCGTCAGCTCCTCTCGCTGGCGCTGCGCTCCGGATTCTCCCGCATCCCCGTGGTGGGCACCGACCTCGACGACATCCTCGGCGTCGTCTACCTCAAGGACGTCTCCAAGCGGGTCTACGACTTCCCCGACGCCGAGCGCCAGGAGACCGTGGCAGACCTCATGAGGCCCGCCGTGTTCTGCCCCGACTCGAAGCCGGTGAGCGACCTGCTGCGCGACATGCAGCTCAGCCACTCCCACCTCGTGCTGGTCGTCGACGAGTTCGGCGGCACCGCCGGCCTCGCGACCATCGAGGACATCCTGGAGGAGATCGTCGGCGAGATCGTCGACGAGTACGACCAGGATCAGCCCGCCGTCGTGGACCTGGGGGAGGGGCGCTACCGGATCTCGTCGCGGCTGCCGGTCGACGAGCTGGGCGCGCTGTTCGACGTCGACCTGGACGACGACGACGTCGAGACCGTCGGCGGGCTCATGGCCAAGCAGCTCAACGTGGTGCCCATCCCCGGGGCGCGGACCACTGTCGGCGACATCGAACTGGTGGCCGACCGCGCGGTCGGTCGCCGCCACCAGATCGGGACCGTGCTCGCCCGGCGCCTGACCCAGGACGAACTGCCCACCGATGACGCCACTGGAGGCGACGATGACTGACACCCCCTACCGCTCCGGATTCGCCTGCTTCGTGGGCCGCCCGAACGCGGGAAAGTCCACCCTCACCAACGCGCTCGTGGGGCAGAAGATCGCGATCGCGTCGAGCAAGCCGCAGACGACGCGGCACGCGGTGCGCGGCATCATCACGCGCGACGACGGCCAGCTCGTCCTCATCGACACCCCTGGGCTGCACCGGCCGCGGACCCTGCTGGGGCAGCGCCTGAACGACCTGGTGTTCGAGACGTGGTCCGAGGTCGACGTCGTGGGCGTCTGCCTGCCCTGCGACCAGCGCATCGGCCCCGGCGACAAGTTCATCATCGGCGAGATCGCGAAGCTCGGCCACCGCCCCACGCTGGTGGCGCTGGCCACGAAGACGGACCTGGTGAGCCGGGATCGGCAGCTGTCGCACCTCGTCGACATCGGCAACGTCGCCGAGGAGCTGGGTATCGAGTGGGCCGAGGTGGTGCCGTGTTCGGCGACCGCCGGCGACCAGGTCGACACCGTGCGCGACGTGCTGCTGTCGCTGCTGCCCGAGGGGCCGATGTACTACCCCGACGGGGAGATCACCGACGAGCCGGAGGAGACCCTCATCGCCGAGCTGATCCGCGAGGCGGCGCTCGAGGGCGTGCGCGACGAGCTGCCGCACTCCATCGCCGTCGTCATCGACGAGATCATGCCGCGGGCGGACCGGCCCGAGGACAAGCCGCTCACCGACATCTTCGCGTCCATCGTCGTGGAGCGGGATTCGCAGAAGGGCATCATCATCGGCCACCGCGGCGCCCGCCTCCGCGAGATCGGGACGCAGGCGCGCGAGCAGATCAACCGGCTGCTGGGCACCCGCGTGCACCTGGACCTGCACGTCAAGGTCCTCAAGGAGTGGCAGCGCGACGCCAAGCACCTCAACCGGCTCGGATTCTGACGAGTCGCGCACTCTGGCTGCGCGAATATGTCTCGCCGGTAACTATTTGGTCACGACCAGCGCGCGCCCGATGCGCGCAGCGAGCACACTCCTAGGATCGCAGGCATCACACCCCCTCCGCCCGGCGGAGGACACCTAGGAAGGAAGTGCACGTGAACAAGCGTGTCCTGAAGTTCGGCGCGGTCGCCCTCGCCGGCGCGTTCGCCCTGTCCGCCTGCGGCGGCAGCGAGCCCGCCGCCACGAACAGCGAGCCGGCTGATCCCGGTTCGCTCGAAACGACCATCAAAATCCTCGCCCCGTCGTACTCGGACTCGTCGCAGGCTGACTGGCAGGCCATCATCGACAAGTTCAACGAGACCTACCCCGACGTCGACGTCGAGCTGCAGATCGAGGGCTGGGACGGGTTCACGGACAAGGTGTCGGCGCGCATCCAGGCCGGTGACTACCCCGACATCCTCAACGACAACGCCTTCGCCGCCTCGGCCGACGCCGGGATCCTGTACCCGATGGACGAGGTCCTCTCCGCCGACACCCTCGCCGCGATCGAGCCGTCGCTGCTCGCCAACGGCGTCGGCACCGACGGCACGCAGTGGGCCGCCCCCGACATCGCGTCGGCGCGCATGATGGCCTACAACGTCGACCTGTTCGAGGCAGCCGGGATCGCCGAGCCGCCGAAGACGTGGGCCGAGCTCGAGACCGCCGCGGAGAAGCTCGTCGCACTGGGCGACGACGTGCGCGGCTACGGCATGCCGCTCGGGCGCGAAGAGGCTCAGGTCGAGTCGTCGCTCTGGCTGTGGGGCGCCGGCGGCGACTGGGCCGACGGCGAGGGGCTCAAGGCCGACACGCCTGAGGCCACCGAGGCGTTCGCGCAGATGAAGAAGATGTACGAGGCCGGCTACACGCAGGCCAACCTCGAGGACAACCGCGTCGACATCGCCGATCTCTTCCAGGCCGGCAAGCTCGGCATGATGATGGCCCACTCGGCGATCGTCGCCGACGCCGAGGCGAAGGGCGTCAACGTGGCGCTGGCGCCGATCCCCGCCAAGGACGGCGGCGACGGCGTGGCGCTGGGCGTCACCGACTTCATCGTCGCGTTCGACAACGGGGACGCCGACCGCAAGGCCGCCACGTCCGCGTTCCTCGACCTCATGTACTCCGACGAGATGTACGAGGGCTGGTACAAGGGCACCGGGCTGCTTCCCGTGACCACGTCGATGATCGACAAGGGCAAGGCGGAGTCGGACGAGAACGGCGCCGCGTTCCTCGAGGCGCTGTCCATCGTCAAGTTCCTGCCCGTGGGCAACCCGGCGTGGGACGTCCTGCAGACCGCGCTCCAGGGCTCGGCCTACAAGGTCGGCAGTGGTGACCCGGCCGAGGTCCTGGCCGAGATCCAGGCCCAGGTCGACGCTCAGAGCTGACNCCCGTCGCGGGGTGGCGCCGGTAGGATCCGGTGCCACCCCGCTCCATGACGATCCGAGGAGGACACAGCCACCGTGTCACTGACCGCCACCCCGTCGATGGTCCGGGACAGCACGCGGCGCCGCAAGCGCTCCGGCACCCACGCCGTCCTCACCGCACTGCCCTGGCTGGTGCCCACCCTCGTCCTGATCCTCGGCGTCGTGCTCTACCCGGCGGCGCTGATGATCTACACCTCGTTCTTCAAGTACAACAACCGGGGCATCCAGCGCGGCGACGCCCCCGTCGGCCTGGACAACTACATCGGCACCGCGGGGGCCCTGACGTTCCCCGGCGTGCCCGTGGGGCGGATCCTGCTCAACACGGTGCTGTGGGTCGCCGTCGTGGTCCTCATCACGGTCGTGCTCTCACTGGCGCTGGCCCAGTTCCTCAACCTCGAGTTCCGGGGCCGCAAGGCGCTGCGCCTGTTCGTGATCCTCCCGTGGGCCTGTTCGGTCGTCATGACCGCGACCGTCTTCCGCTACGGGCTGCAGGAGAACGTGGGCCTGTTCAACCGTCTCCTCGTCGACACCGGCATCCTCCAGCGCGCCCAGGCGTGGACCAAGGACCCCACCAGCGCCTTCTGGGTGGCGGTGTTCGTGGCGATCTACGTCTCGCTGCCCTTCACGACCTACACGATCCTGGCCGGGCTGCAGGCCGTGCCCGACGACGTGCGCGAGGCCGCCCACGTCGACGGCGCCGACGGGCTGCGCCGCTACTGGTTCATCGTCCTGCCACTGCTGCGCCCCGCGATCGCTGTGGCGGCGCTGATCAACATCATCAACGTGTTCAACTCGCTGCCCATCCTGCGCCTGCTGCAGGAGACCCCCGGCTACCACACCGGTCACATCACCACGACGCTGATGTTCGAGTACCAGCGGGCACTGGGCCCCGGGGTGTCGTCGGCGCTGTCGGTGCTGAACTTCATCTTCTGCCTCGTGATCATCGCCATCTACCTAGCGATCGTGCAGCCGACGAAGGAGGTGGCCTGAGCCATGGCACGCACCCGGTCCGTCCGCGGCGGCATCAACAAGCCGCCCAGCCCGTGGGTGATCGCCCTCGGCTCCATCGCCATCGTCGTGTTCTTCGGCTTCCCCTACGCGCTGATGTTCATCTCGTCGCTGAAGACGCGCTTAGAGATCACCAACATCCCGCCGGACTACTTCCCGGCCACGCCGCGCTTCGACAACTACCTCACCGTGTGGGCGTCGGAAGTCGACCCGGCGTCGTCGCTGCTGGCCACCGCGGTCATCGCGCTCGGCGCCACACTGCTGGTGCTGCTCGTGGCCACTCCCGCCGCCTACTACGTGGCGAGGTTCCGCTTCCCCGGCCGCATGGTGTTCCTCCTCCTCGTGCTGTGCACGCAGATGCTGCAGCCGACCGTCCTGGCCGTCGGCCTGTTCCAGGAGTTCAAGGGCTGGCAGGGATACGCGGTGTGGGCGGCCCTCATCCTCATCAACGCCGCCTTCAACCTGTCGTTCGCCATCTGGATCATGCAGGCCTTCTTCGCCTCGGTGCCCAAGGAGATCGACGAGGCGGCCCTCATCGACGGGCTGGGCCGACTCCAGACGATGTTCAGGATCTCGCTGCCGCTGGTGTGGCCCGGCATCGTCACCGCGATCGTCTTCGTGTTCGTCAACTCGTGGAACGAATTCTCCGCCGCGTTCATCCTGGTGCAGCACACGAACCTGCAGCCCCTCACCGTGTCGATGCCGCGCTTCCTGGGCCTCTACATCAAGGACTGGCAGTACCTGTTCACCGTCGCGATGATCGCGATCGTGCCCGTGGTCATCCTGTTCAGCTTCATCGAGAGGCGGCTCATCGGCGGCCTCACAGCCGGTTCGGTCAAGTAGTGGAATCCTTCGGCGCCGGTGCTACAGTGACCGACGTGGCACGGCATACCCTCCTTCTTGGCTGCCGCAGCGAGGCCCAGTATCTCTGAGCCAGAAACCTCGCTGCGGTGCTTCGTCGCGTCTGGCGCACCAACACAGCCCAGGAGACTCAGATGACCACCTTCACCACCCGCCCGCAGCCCGTTCCCGTTCAGCAGCCGACGTCGATGCCGGTGCACCGCTACACCCCCTTCGTCCCCGTCGACGTCCCGGACCGCACCTGGCCCGCCCGGCGGATCGAGAAGGCGCCGCGGTGGCTGTCGACCGACCTGCGCGACGGCAACCAGGCCCTGATCGATCCCATGACGCCGTCGCGCAAGATGCGGATGTTCGAGCTGCTGGTCGACATCGGATACAAGGAGATCGAGGTCGGGTTCCCGTCGGCCTCGCAGACGGATTTCGACTTCGTCCGGCAACTGATCGAGGGCGACAAGGTCCCCGACGACGTCACGATCTCGGTCCTGACCCAGGCCCGTGAGGACCTGATCAGCCGGACCGCCGAGTCGCTGATCGGCGCCAACCGCGCCACGATCCACATGTACAACGCGACCGCGGAACTGTTCCGTAAAGTCGTCTTCCGCATCTCCGAGGACGAGTGCGTGCAGCTGGCCACCCGCGGCACCGAGCTGGTGATGAAGTACGCCGACATGCACCTGCGCGACGTCGAATTCGGCTACCAGTACTCGCCGGAGATCTTCACGCAGACGCCCACCGACTTCGCGGTCGAGGTCTGCAACGCGGTGGCCGACGTGTGGCAGCCGGGAGAGGGCCGCGAGATCATCTTCAACCTGCCCGCCACCGTCGAGCGCTCGACCCCCAACACGTACGCGGACCAGATCGAGTACTTCATCCGCAACGTGCGCAACCGCGAGCACGTGGCGGTGTCGCTGCACCCCCACAACGACCGCGGCACCGCCGTCGCCGCGGCCGAGCTGGGGCAGATGGCGGGCGCGGACCGCGTCGAGGGCTGTCTGTTCGGCCACGGCGAGCGCACCGGCAACGTGGACCTGGTCACGCTGGCGCTGAACCTGTACACGCAGGGCGTCGACCCCGAGGTCGACTTCTCGGACATCGACCACGTGCGGCGCACCGTCGAGTACTGCACCGGCCTGCCCGTGCACCCGCGGCACCCGTACGCGGGGGACCTGGTCTACACGGCCTTCTCGGGCTCGCATCAGGACGCCATCAAGAAGGGCCTGGAGTACCTGGAGGCCGAAGCCGCCCGGCAGGGCAAGCTGCTGGACGAGGTGGACTGGGAGGCCCCGTACCTGCCGATCGACCCGCACGACGTGGGCCGCACCTACGAGGCGGTCATCCGCGTCAACTCGCAGTCCGGCAAGGGCGGCATGGCGTACATCATGAAGTCCGAGTACAAGATGGACCTGCCGCGGCGTCTGCAGATCGAGTTCTCCCGCGTCGTCCAGGCCCACACCGACGAGTCGGGCACCGAGGTCACCCCGTCGCAGATGTACTCCATCTTCGAGCGCGAGTACCTGGGCCAGGGGCCGTGGCGCCTGACGTCGGCCGGCTCCACGTCGAGCAACGGGCAGTTCCACGTCACGGCGGTCGTCGACGGCCCCACCCGCCAGGGGGTCGAAGTCGACGGCGAGGGCAACGGACCCGTCTCGGCGTTCGTGGACGCCCTGGTGCAGGCCGGTGCGCATGTGCGCGTGCTGGACTACGCCGAGCACGCCCTCGAGGCCGGCGGCGACGCCAAGGCCGCGGCCTACGTCGAGTGCGAGGTCGGCGAGGGCGACGACACGACCGTCCTGTGGGGCGTGGGCGTCGACACGAGCATCACCAGCGCCTCGATGAAGGCGATCCTGAGCGCGCTGAACCGGGCCGCGTCCTGGACCATGGCGCCGGCCTGACCGGTGCCGAGACTCACCGACCCGGTCGGCACCGACCCGGACGCGCTGTACGAGCGGTTCTCGTCCTGGGCGGCGGGGGAGAACATCTCCCTCTACCCGCACCAGGACGAGTCCGCGATCGAACTGTTCACGGGCAACAACCTCATCCTGTCGACACCGACGGGTTCGGGGAAGTCGATGGTGGCGCTGGCGGGGCACTTCGCGGCGCTGGCCACGGACCGGGTGAGTTTCTACACCGCCCCCATCAAGGCCCTGGTCAGTGAGAAGTTCTTCGCGTTGTGCCAGGTGTTCGGCGCCGACAACGTCGGTATGATCACCGGCGACGCGTCCGTGAACGCCTCGGCGCCCATCATCTGCTGCACGGCCGAGGTGCTGGCCAACATCGCACTGCGCGAGGGGCGCCACGCCGACGTCGGGCTGGTCATCGCCGACGAGTTCCACTTCTACTCGGAGCCCGACCGTGGGTGGGCGTGGCAGGTGCCGCTGCTCGAACTCCCGCAGGCCCAGTTCCTGCTCATGAGCGCGACGCTGGGTGACGTCTCGGCGCTGGCCGACGACCTCACCCGCCGGACGGGGCGCCCCACCAGCCTGATCAGCGACGCGGAGCGGCCCGTGCCGCTGCTGTTCGAGTGGTCGATGACGCCGCTGCAGGAGCGCGTGGTCGACCTGATCCAGGAGCAGAAGGCACCCGTCTACATCGTGCACTTCACGCAGGCCGAGGCGCTGGAGCGGGCACAGGCGCTCCTGTCGCTCAACCTCATCACCAAGATCGACGCCGGTCGCATCGCCGAGGAGATCGGGGCGTTCCGGTTCGGTCCCGGCTTCGGCAAGATCCTCTCCGGCCTGGTGCGCAGGGGGATCGGGGTCCACCACGCCGGCATGCTGCCCAAATACCGCCGCCTGGTCGAGCAGCTGGCGCAGACGGGTCTGCTCAAGGTGATCTGCGGCACCGACACGCTGGGCGTGGGCATCAACGTCCCGATCCGCACAGTGCTGTTCACGGGCCTGACGAAGTACGACGGGACGCGGGTGCGGCGGCTGAAGTCGCGGGAGTTCCACCAGATCGCCGGCCGGGCGGGCCGCGCGGGCTTCGACACCGTCGGCTTCGTCGTGGTCCAGGCGCCCGAGCACGTCATCGAGAACGAGCGCGCGTTGGCCAAGGCCGGCGACGACCCCAAGGCGCGCCGCAAGGTCGTCCGCCGCAAGCCGCCGGAGGGTTTCGTCGGCTGGAACGAAGAGACGTTCGAACGCATCGTGGTGGCGCAGCCCGAGCAGCTCATCTCCCGCATGCAGGTCACGCACGCCACGGTGCTGAACGTCGCGCAGCGGCCGGGCAGCGGGGCCGAGTCGATGCGCGGCCTCATCGAGTCGTCGCACGAGTCACGCGACCGCAAGCGCGCCCTCACCCGCCGAGCGCTCGCCCTGACTCGCGCGCTGCTGCGCTCGGGGGTGCTGGTCAAGCTGGCCGCGCCGGACCCGGAGGGCGGCTGGTGCGCCATGGCCGAGGGCGTCCGCGACGACTTCGCCCTCAACCAGCCCCTCGCCCCCTTCGCGGTGGCCTCCCTGGCGCTGCTCGATCCGGACTCGCCCACCTACCACCTGGACGTGGTGTCGGTCATCGAAGCCGTGCTCGAGGACCCGTTCCAGGTCCTCCTCGCCCAGCAGTTCCTCGCGCGCGGCGAGGCCGTGGCGCAGATGAAGGCCGACGGCGTCGAGTACGACGAGCGCATGGAACTGCTCGAGGAGGTCTCCTGGCCCAAGCCGCTCGACGAGCTGCTCCACCACGCCATGGGCATCTACGCACAGTCCCATCCGTGGGTCGAGGCGGCGGCGCTGTCGCCGAAGGCGGTGGTCCGCGACATGTGGGAGCGGGCCATGAGCTTCACGCAGTACGTGTCGTTCTACAAGCTGCAGCGCACCGAGGGAGGCCTGCTGCGCTACCTGTCCGACGCGTACCGCGCGCTGCGGCACACCGTCCCCGACGAGCATCGCAGCGAGGAGTTCGACGACCTGGTCGAATGGCTGGGGGAGACGGTGCGCCAGACCGACTCGTCGCTGCTCGACGAGTGGGAGGCGCTGACCGACCCGGAGAAGGTGGCCGCCGCCGCGGAGGCCGCCGCCCAGGGCGCCCCGCCGCCGCCACCGCGACCGGTGACCGGCAACGAACGCGCCTTCACCGCCATGATCCGCACCGCGATGTTCCGCCGGGTCGAGCTGGCGGCCCGTGACGACGTCGACGCACTGGCCGCGCTCGAGGCGGCGGCGTCCGCGCTCGCCGACCCGCCGCTGCCCGTGCTCATGGACGCCGACGCCTGGGACGAGTC
>JGI25320J50211_1000646_pt1 | contig 19193 bp, 20 predicted proteins | sample AutmiccommuBRH21_FD_50211 | JGI IMG/M metagenome (IMG submission 50211)
GCCGCCAGCAGGTCGGCCTCCGCCGCCCGCGCTTCCTCGGGGATCTCGCGGCCGTCGTCGGGGGCGGTCGGGGCAGGCCTGGTCCATGCGACGGCGGCGTAAGCATGCCCCGTGACGACTCCCGTGCCCTGCACAAACGATTGCTCCATGGGTTTCCTCCGCAATGAGGTGCTAGTTCTGTGGCATCATCCCACCTGAGCGGTCCATTCACAAGGAAATCCGCGATAATCAGACAGAAAGACAAGTCCGAGTATATGGGATTGTCTGTGGTTGCGAGGGAGGGGGTACGAGAATGTACGCCGAGGAACGCCAGTACGAGATCGCGACGCTCGCACAGAGCCAGGGCCGCGTGTCGGTCGCGGACCTNNCCAGCCGCTACGACGTGACCCCCGAGACCATCCGCCGCGACCTCGACTCCCTCGCCCATCGCGGAGTCCTGCGCCGCGTGCACGGCGGAGCGGTCCCCGTCGACAAGCTCCGCCTCCCCGAGAGCCCGGTCGGCGCCCGCGACACCTCCTTCGCCGACGAGAAGTTGGCCATCGCCAAGCGGGCGATCTCCCTCCTCCCCCAGCGCGACGGCCTCACGGTCCTCCTCGACGCCGGTACGACCACCTCGCGGCTGTGCCCGCTGCTGCCCGACTGGGTCTCCCTGGTGGTGACCAACTCGGTCCCCTCCGCGCTCGCGCTCTCCGGACGGCCGTCGACAGAGGTGCTCCTGCTCGGCGGCAGCGTGCGCGGCATCACCCAGGCCGCCGTCGGCCCGCACACGCTGCGCGTGCTGGAGGGGCTCCGCGTCGACATCGCCTTCGTCGGCACCAACGGGTTCTCTGTCGCCCACGGGTTCTCGACGCCGGACCTCGCCGAGGCCGCGATCAAGGAGCAGATGGTGCGCTGCGCGTCGGAGGTCTACGTGCTGGCCGATTCCAGCAAGCTCGACGCCGACTATCTCGTGCGCTTCGCCGGCCTCGACGACGTGGACGCCCTGGTGACCGACTCCGGGCTCCCCGCCGAGGCTGCGGCCGAGCTCCGCGCTGCGGGCCTGCGGGTCGACATCGCCTGATCCGCCTGCGCGGCCGACGACACCTCGTCAGGTTCTGCCGGGTAGTCCCGGCGAAACCTGACATCCAGGGCACCGTCCCTGCCTGCGGGCACCCGGAGCATCCAGACCACCGGTCCTGTTTGTGTTGGTTTATTCTTCTCTTGGGTTGCTTTCCCACATAAACCCATGTATACACAGAGGTACCCACGTACCTCGAGGAAGCGGACATGGACGAGACCACGCAGAGCACCACCCGGGTCGTGACCTTCACGCCGAACCCAAGCATCGACCGCACCGTCACCCTCGACGAGCCCCTCCAGCGGGGCGGGGTCCAGCGCGCCCTCACCGCCACCGAACAGGCCGCGGGCAAGGGCGTCAACGTGGCGTGGGTCGTCGCGTCGAGCGGCGTGCCGGCCCACGCCGTCCTGCCGTTCCGCGATGACGCCTACCTCGCCCTGCTCGGCGAGACCAGCCCCGTCGGCATGGCCGTCTCGACGCCCGCCGTCGCCCGGCACTCGCGCACCAACACCACCCTCACCGAGCCCGACGGGACGACCACCAAGGTCAACGAGCCAGGTCCGCGCCTGTCCGACGGCGACCTCGCCGCCGCCGAGGCCGAACTCCTCGACGCCGCCCGGTCCGCCGAGTGGGTCGTCCTGTCCGGCTCCCTCCCACCGGGCGCGCCCGCCGACTGGTACGCACGGCTGATCCGCCGGGTGCGGGCCGTCGGATGCCGGATCGCCGTCGACACCTCCGACGACTCCCTCGACGCCGTCGTCGCAGCCCTCGCCGACGCGCCGATCGACCTGCTCAAACCCAACGCCGACGAGCTCGCCCAGCTGACAGGCCTCGCCCTGGCCGAGCCCGAGCCGGGCGGCGACGTCAGCGACATCGTCGCGGCGGCCGCCGCGCTCCAAGCCCGCGGCGTCGCGAACGTGGTCGTCACCCTCGGCGGAGCCGGGGCGGTCCTCGTCACCGCCGACGGCGCCTGGCGCGCCTCCCCGCCCCCCACCGAGGTGCGCAGCACCGTCGGGGCTGGGGACTCCTCCGTCGCCGGCTTCATCCTCGCCCACCTCGCGGGGCGCGCCCCGGCGCGGTGTCTGGCCGACGCCGTCGCGTACGGGTCGGCCGCCGCCGGCCTCCCCGGCACGACGCTCCCGACGCCGACGGATCTCTCGAGCAACGCCGTGCGCGTGAGCGCCGCGGCTCAGGAGCCACGCCCGGCAGCCCCCTCGGCGGTACCGTGGCAGTACGCGCCGCCAAGCAGTTCGCCGGCCACGTCTGTGTGACCGCCCGACCCCACCAACCCCGAAGAAGGAGACCAGCCATGCCGCACACGATTGCCACCGTCGGGTCCGCCGTCGGCCTGCACGCCCGCCCCGCCTCGATCGTCGCCGAGGCCGCCGCGAAGCTCGACGTCGACGTGACGCTGAAGCTTGAGGGCAGCGACGAGGAGCCGGTCGACGCCGCGTCGTCGCTGCTGATCATGACGCTCGGCGCCGAGCAGGGTGCCCGCGTAGTCGTCGAGTCCGACGACGAGGACGCTGTCGCGAAGATCGCCGCGCTCATCGAGAGCGACCTCGACGCGGAGTGACCCCGCACGGGCGAGGGCGGGCACTGGCCTGAGGATGGCCGGCCCCGCCGTGTCGCTTGACAGGGGCTGAACAGGCGTTCAGACTATTGAACGTGAGTTCAGCCGACGACCTCCAGGCACATGCGCGAATCCGCGACGCCGCACTGCGGCTGTTCGGCGTGCACGGCATCAAGGCGACCACCGTGCGCCAGATCGCCGAGGCGGCCGGGGTCTCTCCCGCGCTCGTCATCCATCACTTCCGCAGCAAGGAGGGCCTCCGCAACGCCTGCGACGAGTGGATGATGGCCCGCCTCACGGAGAAGAAGACCGACGCGGTCGCGGGGGGCGACACCACCGCTGCCCTCCTGCAGTCCCAGTCGGAGTTCCAGCCGTTCCACGCCTACATCGCCGCCTCCATCAGCGAGGGTGGCGAGGGCGCCGCGCGGCTCTTCGACGCGATGTGCCAGCTCACCCTCGACATGTTCGACGCCGGCCCGGAGTTGTTCCGGACCCCCGCGGACCTCGAGGCCACCGTTGCGCTGGTCGTCGCGTTCAGCCTGGGCGCGACCGTACTCGAGGAGCAGGTCGCCCGCCGACTCGGGGGCACCCACCTCCTGGACCCGGAGGTCCTGCCGAGGTACTCGCTGGCCTCGATGGAGTTGTTCACGCACGGCCTGTTCGCCGACGACACGTTCCTGCGCCGGATCCGGGCCGCGTTCGAGTCCGGGCGGGTCCCCGCCGACGGCGTCACGGACCCCGACCCCCCGCCGTCCGACCACTGACCCTGCCCGATCGCTGAGGTCGCGCCCGTCCCGATCGCTGAGGTCGCGCCCATCCCGATCGCTGAGGTCGCGCCCGGTGCACAGCACCTGGGCGAGTCTCGAAGCCGACGCCGCAGGCGTCGATCCCCCTCCCGATCGCTGAGGACGCGCCCATCCCGATCGCTGAGGTCGCGCCCGGTGCGCAGCACCCGGGCGAGTCTCGAAGCCGACGCCGCAGGCGTCGATCCCCCAACCCAATCCCCCCAGCCCCAACCCCAAGGCACACCATGACCAACTCCATCGAGATCCGCGATCTCACCAAGACCTTCGGCCGCACGGTCGCGCTCGACCGGCTCAGCCTCGACGTCCGCCAAGGCGAGGTGCACGGCTTCCTCGGCCCCAACGGCGCCGGCAAGACCACGACCATCCGCATCCTCCTCGGCCTGGTCCGGCCCGACTCAGGCACCGCGACGGTGCTCGGCGGCCACCCGATCCGCGACGCCGTCGACCTCCACCGTCGCATCGCCTACGTCCCCGGCGACGTCGAACTCTGGCCCCAGCTGACCGGCGGCGAGACGATCGACATCCTGACCCGGCTGCGCGGCGACGGCGACCCGACGCGCATCGCCGAGCTCTGCGAGCGTTTCGACCTGGACCGCACGAAGAAGGGCCGCACCTACTCGAAGGGCAACCGGCAGAAGGTCGCGCTGGTGGCGGCGCTCGCGAGCCGCGCCGACCTCTACATCCTCGACGAACCCACCTCCGGCCTCGATCCGCTGATGGAGGCGATCTTCCAGGACGAGATCCGTGGGCTCGTGGCCCGCGGGGCGACGGTGCTGCTCTCGAGCCACATCCTGGGTCAGGTGGAGGCGCTGGCCCACACGGTGTCGATCATTCGCGAGGGCAGCATCGTCGAGACGGGCACGCTGGCCAGCATGCGGCACCTGCGCCGCACCATCGTCCAGGCGACCACGACCAATCCGGTCAACGGACTGGCGCACATGACCGGGGTGCACCACGCCCAAGTCGACGGCGACCGCGTCACGATGGAGGTCGACGGCGAGCACATCGGCCGCGTCATGTTGCAGCTCAGCGCCGCGGGGCTGCAGTCCATCGTCGCCCATCCGCCGACACTCGAGCAGATGCTGCTGCGTCACTACGGCGAGGCCACCCGATGAGCGAGACCCTGACCGCCACCGGGCCGCTGCTGCGGTTCGCCGCCCGCCGGGACCGGGTGAAGCTCTCCATCTGGGTGCTCGGCCTGGCCGCCTTCGTGCCGTACATGATGACGGCGTACAAGACGATCTTCGCCACTCCCGAGGATCTGGCGCCCATCGTCGGGCTGATCGCCAACCCGTCGCTGACGCTGTTCACCGGACCTGGCTACGGCGTCGACGTCGCCCCGACGGAACTCACGCACCAGATCATCTTCGCCAGCGTTTACTGGCTGTATCTGCTGCTGTTCACGGCGCTGATGAACATCCTGCTGGTGTCGCGGCACACGCGGCTCGAGGAGCAGACCGGGCGCGCCGAGATCGTGCGGGCCAGCGTCGTCGGGCGCTACGCGCCGCTGACCTCCACCGTGCTGCTCGCCCTGATCGCCAACGTGGCGGTCGGCGGCCTGATCGCGGGGGCCTTGATCGCCTACGACAGCGACCCGTCGTCGTCGCTGCTGCTCGGTGCCACCACCGGCGCCCTGGGCCTGGTCTTCGCGGGCGTGACGACGGTGACCTCTCAGCTCAGCGCCTTCTCGTCGGCCGGTAGCGGCCTGGCGGGGGCGGTGCTGGCGGCGTCGTGGGTGATCCGCGGCGTCGGTGACATGGCCGCGGGGCCGGGCGAGCACGGCACCTGGTTGTCGTGGCTGTCGCCGCTGGCCTGGGCGCAGCAGACGCGGGTGTTCCACGACGACCGGTGGTGGCCCGTCGGGCTGCTCCTGGCGACGGCCGCGATCCTCATCGCCGTCGGGTTCATGTTGTCCGCCCGCCGCGACGTCGGGGCCGGCATCCTGCAGCCCCGTCGTGGCTGGGCGACGGCGCCCACGTGGCTGCGCAGCCCGCTGACCCTGGCGTGGCGACTGCAGAGAACGCAATCGTTCTGGTGGGCGGTGGGGCTGACGCTCGCGTCGTTCATGTACGGCTCGTTCACGGGCGCGATGGTGGACGCCTTCGCCGAACTGCCGGACATCTTCCAGCAGCTGATGGGCGGCGCCGAGGTTGCCCTGAGCGGGTACCTGACGCTCACCGTCACGATGTTCCGCATCATGCTGGCGATCTTCGCGGTCATCGCGTGGCAGAAGGTCGCCGCGGAGGAGGTGGGCGGCCGGGCCGAACCCGTGCTCGCCACCGACGTGCGGCCCGCCGCGTGGATGGCCGGGCAGTTCCTGGTCATCGCCGTCGTGGTCGCCGCGATCGGGCTGGTGGCTGCCGTCATCTCCGGGCTGTTCGCCGGGAGCGTCGACGGCGACTACGGCCTGGTCGGCGACGCCGTCGCGGGCGCCGCGGCCGGGCTGCCGAGCGTGCTGATGGTGCTGGCCCTGGCGGCCGCGCTGCACGCCCTGGCGCCCCGACTGGTGGTCTTCGCGTGGATCCCGGTGGTGGCGGGCGCGTTGATCGAGCTGTTCGGCGAGGTCATGCAGATTCCGGACTGGGCGCGCCAGATCTCCCCGTTCGAGCACACGCCGGCGATGCCGGCCGAGGAGTTCACGCTGCTGCCGCTGGTGGTGCAGACGGTCGTCGCGGCGGCGCTGCTCGCCTTCGGCCTGTGGCGGTTCTCACACCGCGACATCCCCGGCCACTGACCGCGCCCCGACGCCCGGCTCGGCCCCACCTAGCACGACACGCCGTCGAACTCGCCCCTCGATCCCCCTGGCGGGGTCGAGGGGCGAGTTCGCCTGTCATTCGTGCTGCGGAACCTCTGAGCCAGTCACCGCGACGCCTACGTCGGCAGCCCCGTCGGCAGCCCGTCCAGGCTCACCAGATTGTGCTGCCGCTCGTACGCGCGCAACCCGCCGTCGCCCTTCTTCACCAGCCAGTCCGACATCGTGTCGCGGTCCGAGACAAAGTCCATGAGCGGCACCCCGAAGCCGCACGACGTCTGCGCCAGGTCGACGGCGACGTCGAAAATGTTGCGCGCCCCCACGAACTCGGGGAACAGACCGAGCAGCTCGTCCCACCCGTCGTCGCCGCGATGGATGGCCCGCGCGGTGCCATAGAGCCGCAGGATCTGGGGCTTGGCGTCGAAGGAGCAGAACATCAGGGTCATGCGCGGATGATCGAGCAGGTGCGCGGCGGTCTCGTTGCCGCTCCCCACAGCGTTGACCCACACGACGCGGTGGGCATCGACGACGCGCAGCGAGTCGAGGCCCTTCGGCGACACGTTGACGCGGCCGTCCCGTGCGGCCGTCGCCACGAAGAACAGGTGCTGCGCCTCGATGAAGGCGCGGAGCTTCGGTGAGATCTCGGGAAACTGCTTGCCCATGAGGGCGAGTATTCCGCACGGGGCCGATGTTAGGGTGCTGCGTGCTCTCGGACCCGGCGCACCGCATGCGGGCTTTCCATCACGTCCTCGGCAACACGGCCGCGGCGATGCTCGGCACGAGCTTCCTGTGGTTCGGCATCACGTTCTGGGCCTATCTCGAGACGCGTTCCGTGCTAGCGACGTCGTTCCTCGGTGGTGCCTACATGCTCGGCATGGCCATCCTCGGCGTCCCCTTCGGCGGCTTGGTGGACCGCTTCCGTAAGCACGTCGTCATGGTCTGGTCCGCGATCGGCACCGCCGTGGTGTTCCTCCTCGCCGGCGCCGTCTACCTGCTGACCCCCGCCGCGACGCTCGTCGACCTCGGCCGCCCCTGGTTCTGGCTGTTCACCGGTCTGGTCCTGGCCGGGGCGCTGTTGGCGATGATCCGCGGGCTCGCGCTGAGCACCTGCGTGACGATCCTCGTCGAGTCCGACCGGCGCGCCAACGCCAACGGCATGGTCGGCGCCGTCAACGGCATGACCATGCTCGTCACCGGTGTCTTGTCGGGCCTGGCCATCGGGCAGTTGGGGATGGGATGGGTGACGGTGATCGCGATCGGCGTCATCGTCGCCTCCTTGGTCCACCTCCTCCTGATCCGGATCCCGGAACCTACCATCGTCCATGCCGACGGCGCCCCGAAGCCGGTAGATTTCTCCGCCGCGTGGCTCGCGATCATTGCCGTGCCCGGGCTCATCGGCCTGATCCTGTTCTCCACCTTCAACAACTTCCTCGGCGGCGTCTTCATGGGCCTGCTCGACCCGTACGGCCTCGAGCTGATGTCGGTGGAGGCGTGGGGCGTCCTGTTCGGCCTGTCCAGCATCGGCTTCATCGTGGGCGGGGCGCTCATCGCGAAGTGGGGCCTCGGAGCCAACCCGCTGCGGACCCTGCTCATCGCCGCCGTCGCCATGTGGGTGGTGAGTCTCGGCTTCACGCTGCGGGAGTCGGTCGTCGCGCTCGCCGTCGGCGTCTTCGCCTACATGGTGATCATCCCGTTCATGGAGGCCGCCGAGCAGACCCTCCTGCAGCGGGTGGTGCCGCTGGAGAAGCAGGGCCGGGTGTTCGGCTTCGCGCAGGCGGTCGAGGTGTCGGCGGCACCGCTCAGTGCCTTCGTCATCGGTCCGCTGGCCGAGTTCTGGCTCATCCCCTACGCCGAGTCGCCGCAGGGCCGCTCGGACTGGGGGTGGCTGCTCGGCGACGGCGACGCCCGCGGCATCGCGCTCGTGTTCGTGCTGGTGAGCGTGGCCGGGCTCCTCGTGACGGGCGCCGCGTTCCTCACCCGGACGTATCGGGTCCTGACCGCGTCCTACGCGGCCGGCGACGCGAACGCCGGCGTCGCGGAGGAGCCCGACGGCATCCCGGGCCCCGACCCGCTCGGCAAGGGCCACGGCGAACACTGACGCCGCCCCGGCGGCCGGGGTCATCACCGATGTCTGCCCTGAACGACCCCCGGCAGGGGCAGTTCGGCGGCGATTCTGACACCGGCGACATCTAGCCTGACGGATATGCATCGCTGTCTCCCGCTCGCTCTGGCCGGCTCGCTCGCGGCGGGCGTGGCCATGTCGTTCGGGCAGACCTACTCCCCCGACGCCCTCGCTCCCCTGTTCAACTCGGCCGCGCCCGTCGTCGCGCTCGCGGGCCTCGTCGCCGCCGCCTGCAGGGGCCCTTGGTGGGCACACGCGCTGCTCGGTGCGGCCGCCGGGCCGCTGGCGATGGTCGGCTACTACTCCACGACGATGCTGCGGGGGTTCCCCGTCGGCATGCGGATGGTGCTCTTCTGGTGCGTCGCCGGCGTCGTGAGCGGCCTCGCGATGGGGGTCGCGGTCTGGATGCTGCGGGGCCACGGGGAGCAGACGCTGCGCGGAGTCGCCGCCGCGGTCTTCCCCGCCGTCGCGCTGGGTGAGGCGGCACACGGGCTGCGACGCATCGCGGAGACCACCCCGTCGTCGTACTGGTGGCTCCAGGCGGCGGTCGGTGTCGCGGTGCTGGTCTGGCTGGCGGCCATGCGGTTGTCGTCGCTGCGCGCCCGGCTCGCCGCCTTGGCCGCGGCTGTCCTGGCCGCCCGCCTGATCTTCGTGGTGTACGGCATGGCCTGAGCTTCACGCGGCACAGTGGGTGCCATGACCGCTCGGATCCGCTTCATCCACGTCGGTGACCTGCACGGCCACCTCGTCCCCAGGCCGCACGTCCGCGCCGACGGCACCGGGTCGACGGAGGGAGGGCAGGCCCGCATGGCCACCCTCGTCGCGAGCCTGCGCGAACAGCACCCGAACTCCGTGCTGGTCAACACCGGCGACACGATCCAGGGATGCGCCGAGGCCCTGTTCACCCGCGGCCAGGCCCTGGTCGACGCCGTCGACCGGGATCGACATCGTCCTGTCGTCCGACATGCACGAGGAGACCCGCCAGATCGTGCGCACCTCCACCGGCGCCCTGGTGTCCGAGGTGGGTCAGGACGGCACCCGCGTCGGCGTGCTCGACGTCACCGTCGGGGAGGACGGGGTCGCGGACTGGTCCTCTCCGGGACGTCGCACGACCTCATCGCCGAGGCCATCCGAGCCGAGTCGGGCGCCGACATCGGGCACCTCCGCGGGTTCCGCTACGGCACGCACGTGGCGCCGGGCCCCATCACGATGGAGGACCTGTTCCACTACCTGCCGGTCGGCGCCCAGGTCGCGCGCCACCTCGCGGGGCGCCGCGTCACGGACGTTCCACCGGCGATCGAGCTGTCGTCGCCGCTCCCGCCCCCCTCGCACGGCAACCCCGAGATCCAGCCGCTGGGCGGCCGGGCGTGACACACCTCACACCAGTGCGGTCCCACGCCCCTGTACGGCTCGATACGACGCACTGAGGTGAGTTCTGTCACGCACCCCGCCGGTAACCCCGCGCACGGAGACGGCCCCGCCCTCCGACAGGGAGGACGGGGCCGTTGATCTCGGCTGGTCAGTGCCGCGCGTCGTCGACCTCGGTGCGGGTCTCGTCGACCTTGGACCCGACGTCGGTGCGGACGGTGTCCGCGGAGGTATGGGCCTGCTCGGACACCTCCTGCTTGGCGACCTCGGCGTCCGCCTTCAGCGCCTCGCCCGATTCCTGGGCGACACCCTTGACGTTCTCGACCGCCTCCTGGGCGCGGGGCTGCAGATGGTCCTTCGCCTCCGCGGCCATCTCCTTGACCTCGTCCAGGGCCGGCCCCGCAGCCTCCTTGAGCTGCTGGGCGCGCTCCTGCTCCATGCGCGTCGACGGGATCAGCCCGCCGATGAGGGCGCCGACACCGGCGGCGATGAGGCCAGCGGCGATCGGGTTGCCCCGCGTCGAGGACTTCACCTTGGCCGGGGTGTGCGCGACCGCCTCGCGGGCGTCACCCAAGGCGGCGCCTGCCCGGTCGCCGGCAGCGCCGACGGCGCCGTCGTCGTAGGGATCGTAGTCGGAGCCGAAGATGCGCTCCTTGATGCCGTGGACGCTGTCCTTGACGCCCTCGACCTGGTCCCGGACGATGTTGCCGGGCTTTGCGCTGTCAGACAGCGCGTTGACGTTCTCGCTGAGCTCGGCGCGGGTGCGCTCGATGTCGCGGCGGATCTCCTCAGGGTTCGTGCTCATCGGTTCTTCTCCTCATGGCCGGTGGCGGCGTTCGGGATCTTCTTGACGGTGGACGCGGTCTCCTGGAGGCCGCGCATCTTGGCGAACTCGTTCTTGCCCGCGACGGCGAGGACCGCCGCGACCGCAAACCAGATGACGGCCACGATCACGCCGCTCCACCCGAGGGCCGGGTCCTCGCGCGTCCCGAGCAGGACGGCGAGCCCCCACCAGAGGCCCAGGGTGAGCGCGATCAGGCCGAGCAGTGCGGTGACGCCGGCGCCGGCGACGAGGCCCGCGCCCTTACCCGCCTTGGCGGCGGACTGCTTGGCCTCGACCTTCGCCAGTTCCACCTCTTGGCGGATCAGCGTCGTCGCGTTGTCGATGAGGTCGCCGGCGATCTCGCCCAAGGACCGGTCTTCGGCCTTGTACCGGGCGTAGCTCGCCTCCTTCTCGACCTCAGTGGGGTCGATGTAGGGCGACGTCATCGCTGCTCCTGCCGCCAGGGGTCGACGCCTTCGGCCGTGAGACCCTCATACCGGGACTCGGGCTCGATGAACGTGCCCTCGGGCACTACGGACTGACGGCGCGCGACCGGGCTGGGGTCGTAGCGCGGCGTCGACGGCGCGGTGGGGTTCGTGTCGTCGGACTCGGCGTCCTTGAGCCCGCGCAGCAGGCGGGCACCGACGAAACCGACACCGGCCGAGATCGCCAGGAACTGCCACGGCTTGCGGGCCGCGTAGCGCCGCACCTCGGCCATGAGCTCGTCCGGGCCCCGGCTGTCGAGCCACTGCGCCGCGTCGTCGGTGAACCGCTGGGCGCGGTCCACGTAGTCGCTCAGCATGCCGTCGGGATCGGCGTCGGAGATGGTCTTGAGTTCGGAGCCGAGCTCGCGGGCCAGCGCGGCCACCTTGTGCTGTCCGGCGCCGGCCTGGGTGCGCAGCTCGCTGACGGACTCGTCGAGCAGACGGCGGCCCTGGAACTTGGCCTCCTCCAGCACGACGGCGGCCTCCTGCTTGGCCGTCTCGACGACGTGTCCGCCCGCCTCCTTGGCCGTCCCGGCGACTGCGCCGGCCTCATCCTTGACGGTCCCGGCCGCCTCCTTGGCGCGGTCACCAGTGTGAGCCGCGACGTCTTTGGCTGTATCGGTGGTCGAATCGCTCCGGGACTGGGTGGTCCACGCGTCAGCCGGCGGGGTCGCCGGCACCGGGGTCGTCACCTGGGGTGCACCGTATTCGTTCGTCCCGCCAGTTCCCTGGAAGGGCGTCTCATTCGGGTACGCCATGGTCTTCCTCCCTACATTCGATTGATCGTCGAGGGCGCTTGCCCTTATCAGCTCGATACCCGGGCCCCCGGATCCGAAACACAGCCCCCGTCAGGCCCATGTTGCGGGGCGTTGGGCAGCGCGTGCAGAGCCGTATCGGGCACACTCTGATCGTCGGGGTGAAGTCCTGGCGACAGACCGAGGAGGGGGCACATGGCCGAGCACGAGACCCTGGCAGGAATGGGCGCGATCATCACCGACGGCGGGGTCGCGTTCCGCGTTTGGGCGCCGCACGCCGACAGTGTGTCCGTGATGGGCGACTTCAACGAGTGGTCCAGCGAGGCCAACCCCCTCGACGGCGAAGGTCACGGCTACTGGTACGGCGTCGTCGAGGGCGCGGCGCCGGGCCATGAATACAAGTTCCACCTCACCAACGGCGACCAGGTGCTCGACCGGATCGACCCCTACGCGATGCAGGTGACCAACTCGGTCGGCAACGGCGTGATCTACGACCACGCCGCGTTCGACTGGGAGGGCGACTCCGCCCACTGCCCCCCGCACCACGAGTTGGTCATCTACGAGATGCATGTGGGCTCGTTCAACCCCGACGGCGAGGGCGTCGGCGGCTTCCACGACGTCATCGACCAGCTCGACTACCTCAAGGAGCTGGGCGTCAACGCGCTCCAGATCATGCCGGTGGCGGAGTTCGCCGGCGACCAGTCCTGGGGTTACAACCCAGCCCACATCTTCGCGGTCGAGAGCGCCTACGGCGGGCCCGACGCGTTCAAGACGCTCATCAAGACGGCCCACGCCGAGGGCTTCGCGGTCATCCTCGACGTCGTCTACAACCATTTCGGCCCCTCGGACCTGGACCTCTGGCAGTTTGACGGCTGGAGCGACAACGGCAAGGGCGGAATCTACTTCTACAATGACGACCGCTCAGCGACCCCCTGGGGCGACACGCGCCCGGACTACGGCCGCGAGGAGGTGCGCCGCTTCATCCACGACAACGCGATGATGTGGCTGCGCGAGTACCACGTCGACGGTCTGCGCCTCGACATGACGCCCTACATGCGCTCCGTCTCCGGCGGCGGGTTCGAGCTCGAGGAGGGCTTCGGCCTGATGCGCTGGATCACCGATTCGATGCGAAGTGAGTACCCGGGCCGCATCTCGATCGCGGAGGACCTGCACGGCCACGACCGCATCGTCGGCACGGAGGACTTCGGCGCCGGGTTCCACGCGCAGTGGGACGCGGAGTTCGTGCACCCCGTCCGGCACGCCATCACAGCGATGACGGACGAGGAGCGCTCCCTCGCCTCGATCGCCGACGCCATCGCGCACAACTACGACGGCGACCCGTTCCGCCGGGTCGTCTACACCGAGTCGCACGACGAGGTGGCCAACGGATCCGCGCGCGTACCGCACGAGATCGACCCGGGCAATGCCGACGGATGGTTCGCGCAGAAGCGCTCCACCGTCGGCGGGGCGCTGGTGATGACGAGTCCCGGCATCCCGATGATCTTCCAGGGGCAAGAGGCCCTCGAGGGCGGATGGTTCTCCGACGACGACCCCCTGGACTGGGACCGGATCGAGCGGTTCCGCGGCATCACGAAGCTGTACAAGGACCTCATCGACCTGCGCCTGAACCGCGGCGGGGTGACGCGGGGCCTGACGGGCCGCGGGCTGAACATCTATCACGTCAACGAGGCCGACAACGTGATCGTGTTCCAGCGGTGGCTGGACCACGGGGCCGGCGATGACGTCGTCGTGGTGGTCAACCTCAGCACGGAGACCTACACCGACTACCGGGTCGGCATGCCGCACGGCGGCTTGTGGAAGCTGCGCTTCAACAGCGACGCCAGGCTCTACAGCTCGTTGTTCGGCGACTTCGACAGCTTCGATGCGACGGCCCACGACGACACCGGTGAGGACGGCATGGGAGCGCACGCGAACATCTCGATCGCGCCCTACTCGGTCCTCATCTACAGCCAGGACGCCTGACCGATCGGAGGTGTCCCCCCGCGCGCCGCGACGGTAGAATCGGGTGGGTACTGCGCCTCAGGGACGGGCCGACGACGACCTCACCGTCGCGCACATGGGAGCCTGATGATGGCCAAGATTCCTCAATGGCGAGCGGCGGCGGACCCCGACGATCTGCGCGAGTATGACACGTTCGGGCCGTGGATCCTCGAGGTCACCGACCCGGCCGACCTCCCCCGTCGGTTCCACCCCTGGTGGCCGGAGCTGGAGGGCGCGCGCCACCTCCTCAAGGTGCCCCGCCCCATCGACCGGGCGAAAATCAAACCCGGAATGGACCTGTACGAGTCGGTGATCGCGGTGTTCCCGGACACGGTGCGCGTGCTGCGGGCAGCGCCCGGCGACAGCGACGTCAGCAGCCGCGAGGCGTCGCGGCGAGACGTCGTGGCGACCATCATGCACACGAACCTGCTCGTGGCGCGATGGACGCTGTTGCTGGCCGACGGGGGCGCGATGGAGATCGAGTACAACGCGGTGTCGCACCCGACCATCGCGGAGGTGGATCGCTACGTCCTGTCCGGGGGCGACGGCGATGCCACGCCGCCGGCTCGTGCGGCGACCCCGCCGGCGGCGCAGCCACGCAACCACTTCTTCGGCTCGCTCGTCCTGGCGCTCAACTCGGGGGCCGCGGACCGCGTCCAGCCGGTCTACGTCGACGAGCCCGGTCAGCCGTGCCTCAACGAGCGAGGGCGCCGGCGCCGCTCCGCCGGGGCCATGATCCTCGCGTCGTCGAGGGACCTGGTGATCATCGACCGCACCCGGGCCGCCGAGGCGCTCTTCCGCCGCCCCAACTACGGCTACAACGTGACCCGGGTCCCGTTCCGGAGGATCACGTCCTACGAGATCCGCACCCCGGAGGCGACCTCACCGCCCAGCTTCGGGGCGCTGGTGCTCCGCTGCGACAGGGCGGTGATCACGCAGGCCGTGCTCACGCCGCCGGACGCCGTGGCAGACCTGCTCGCCGCGCACGGGGTGACGTCGGCTCGGTGAGCCTCATCGGTCACTCCTTGGGTGGCCGGCCCCGCTGAGGGAGCGGGCCGGCGCCCTTCGGCGACCGGCCCGCCTGCTTCAGCGCGTCGCGCAGCAGAAGCTCGATCTGGGCGTTGACCGAGCGCATGTCGTCGGCGGCCCAGCGGGCCAACGCGTCGTGGACGGCGGGGTCCAGCCGCAGCAGCACCGCCTTACGCTCGGCCATGGCTCAGGTGTACAGCGAGCCGGTGTTGACCACGGGCGTGACCCGTGACTCGCTGGTCAGGACCACGAGCAGGTTCGACACCATCGCGGCCTTGCGCTCCTCGTCGAGGGTGACGACGTCGTGCTGTTCGAGGCGCTCGAGCGCGTTCTCGACCATGGACACCGCCCCCTCGACGATCTTCTCGCGGGCGGCGATGATCGCGGACGCCTGCTGGCGCTGCAGCATCGCCTGGGCGATCTCCGGCGCGTACGCGAGAGACGAGATGCGGGTCTCGACCACCTCGAGGCCGGCGATCGCGATGCGGGCCGCCACCTCGTCGGCCAGCTCCTGGGCCACGAGCTCGGTGGAGCCACGGAGGCTCTCCTCGCCGGGGCCGGCGTAGTCGTAGGGGTGGCTGGTGGCGACGTGCCGCAGCGCGGACTCGGACTGCACCGCGACGAACTCGTCGTACTGCTCGACGGCGAACACGGACTTCGCGGTGTCGGCGACCTGCCACACGACGATCGCGGCGATGTTGACCGGGTTGCCGTCGGCGTCGTTGACCTTGAGCTCATTGGTCTCGAAGTTGCGGACCTTGACCGAGACCTTCTTCTTGGTGGTGAAGGGCACGGTCATGAGCAGGCCGGCGCGGCGGATGGTGCCGATGTAGCGGCCGAAGAACTGGATGACCTTGGTGTCTCCGGGGCTGATGATGGTCAGCGACGAGAACATGACCATGGCGAGCAGGAACGCGAGCATGGACAGGAACATCCGCATGCCGCCGCCGTCGTTGTTCTCGAGTTGGATCCCCGCCAGCACGCCCTGCCAGGTGGACAGGCCGGTGATGACGAGGGCGACGAAGAACGCGAGGATGCCGTCGATGTACCAGGCCTTCTTCTCCTCGATGTCGACGCGGGCACCTTCGCGGCCCACGGGACGGCCCGAGGGGGCGCCGCCCACGGAGTCACCCTCGAGATCGGTTGTGGGATCGGGGATGTGGGGGGTGGTCATGGTGCGCGTCCTTCCGCGAGAATTCGATAGCTAAGTGATATCACTTTTCCCGGCGGCCGGCAAGGTTTCCCCGACGGCGTCGGGGAAACCACCAACCCAGCGTCACCGCCGCGACAGCACCGGTCCCGCGTCGGCGAGCTCCTCCTCCGTCGCCATGCGGAACGGCCCGGCCCCCTCGACGGCGGGCGCAGGCCCGGCCGCTCCCCGCGTCGCGCGCAGGCTCGCGACCACCGACACGGTCAGGATCGTCGCGATCACCGCCAGCGAGATCGCCGTCGGGATGTAGACCACGTCGATCTTGAGCGCCATCTTGATGCCGACCCAGATGAGAACCAGCGCCAGGCCGATCTTCAGGTACACGAACCGGTGCATGAGGTCGGCCAGCAGGAAGTACATGGCCCTCAGGCCGAGGATCGCGAACGCGTTGGCCGTGAACACGATGAACGGCTCGCTGGTGACGGCGAAGATCGCCGGGATGGAGTCGACGGCGAACACGACGTCGGTGGCCTCGATGAGCACCAGCACCGCCAGCAGCGGGGTGGCGAGCAGCACGCCGCCCCTCCGCACGAGGAAGCGCTGGCCGTAGTAGGCGTCGGTCATGGGGACGAATCGCCGGAACAGCCGCAGCACCGCCGACTGCTCGGGGTCGAGGTGCTCGTCGCGCTGCCGGATCATGCGCCAGCCGGTGTAGAGCAGGAAGGCGGCGAACACGTAGAGGATCCACGAGAAGTTCTCGATCAGGACCGCGCCGACGGCGATGAATGCCCCGCGCAGCACCAGCGCCCCGAGCACGCCGAGGAACAGCACCCGGTGCTGGAACTTCGGCGGCACGGCGAAGTAGCTGAAGATGACGGCCCAGACGAACACGTTGTCGACAGCCAACGACTTCTCAATGAGGTAGCCGGCGAAGTACTGCTGCCCGATCTCAGGGCCCTGCCACCACCACAGCAGTGCCCCGAACCCGACCCCGAGCGCGACCCACACGGCGCTCCACGCGGCGGCTTCCCGGACGCGGATGACGTGGGCGTCGCGGTGGGCGAGGAGGTCGACGGCGAGCATGACGAGGATGACGCCGACAACCGCGGCCCACATCCAGATGGAGACGTCCATGACGAGTCCCTTTCCGATCGAATCAGTCCGATCGGAGGTCTCTCCCGGCCCACGTTGAGGACCGGCTCGCCGGGCCCGATCGCGGGCCGTAGTGACGACGAGGCGCCTGGGGGATACTCCCCTCCGTGCGTCCCAGTGAACAGCACGCACCCACGAACTGTCAACCACGAATTGCAGTTCGCATACACGCCCTGCCGTGCACAATGGGCCGCCCCCTCCGACCACCGCCTGCACAAATGCGGCCGCTTGTCCGTTGTCGCGCCGGAGACAGGGCATCGTGGTACAACCGTGCTGAGGCCCAAGGAGGGGACACAATGAAGCGTCTCGACACCGACGTCGTGGTCATCGGGGGCGGATCGACCGGCCTGGGGGTGGTGCGAGACGCCGCCATGCGTGGGTACCGCGCCGTCCTGCTGGAGCGGGTCGACCTCGGACAGGGCACCACCGGCCGGTTCCACGGCCTGCTGCACTCCGGCGGCCGCTACGTCGTGAGCGACCCCGGGTCCGCCACCGAATGCGCCGAGGAGAACGCGATCCTGCGCCGGATCCAGCCGGGCGCGGTCGAGGACACCGGCGGCTTCTTCGTCACCCTCGCCGGCGACGACCCGGCCTACGCGGACAAGTTCCTCGCCGGCGCCGCGGCGACCGGCGTTCCCGCCACCGAGATCTCCGTCAAGGAGGCGCTGCGCCGCGAGCCGCGGCTCGACCCGCACATCCAGCGCGCCATCGAGGTGGCCGACGGCTCGGTCGACGGCTGGCAGCTCGTCTGGGGCGCCGCCCGCTCCGCGATGGAGCACCGCGCGAAGATCCTCACCTACCACCGGGTCACCAAGATCGAGCGCGACGGCGACCGCGTCGCCGCCGTCCTCTGCCGCGACGAGAAGGGCGGCGAGGACGTCCGCATCGACTGCACCTTCGTCCTCAACTGCGCCGGACCCTGGGCCGGACAGATCGCGGAGATGGCCGGCGCCAGCCCCGTCGAGGTCGTGCCGGGCCGCGGGATCATGATCGCGATGAACCACCGGCTGGTGAACACCGTCATCAACCGCTGCGTCTACCCCACCGACGGCGACATCCTCGTCCCCGTCCACACCGTCTCGATCATCGGCACCACCGACGTCCACGAGACCGACCCCGACCACCTGCCCATCCCCCGCAACGAGGTCCAGCAGATGCTCGACGCCGGCGAGGCCATGATCCCCGGCTTCCGCAAGGCCCGGGCGCTGCACGCCTGGTCGGGCTCGCGCCCGCTGATCAAGGACAAGCGCGTCTCCGTCGAGGACACCCGCCACATGAGCCGCGGCATGGCCGTCATCGACCACTCGAAGCGCGACGGCCTCCTCGGCATGCTGACCATCGGCGGCGGCAAGCTCACGACCTACCGCCTGATGGCCGAGCACATCGTCGACGCCATGAACGAGCAGCTCGGTGAGGACCGCCCGTGCACGACGGCCGACGAGGTGGTCCCCGGCAGCCGGGACGGCCGCCTCTACACGGTCACGCACCGGCTCGAGGACCGCGAGGAGGACCGCCTCGACGACCCGATCATCTGCGAGTGCGAGCTCATGAACCGCTCGATGTTCGTCAAGGCCCTCCACGAGCAGCCCGACGCCACGCTCGACGACCTCCGCCGCCAGCTCCGCCTCGGCATGGGCCCCTGTCAGGGAGGCTTCTGCGCGGCTCGCGCGGCGGGCCTCGCCTGCTCGGAACAGGTCGCCGACGCCGAACGGGCCTCCGGGCTGCTGCGCCTGTTCCTCAAGCACCGCTGGATCGGCCTGTGGCCCATCCTCTACGGCCAACAGGTGCGCCAGACGGCCCTGGACCACTGGATCTTCGCCGGAACGCTCGACGTCGAGCACCTGCCCCAGCCTGAAGAGGAGATCGTGCGATGAGCGACGTCGTCGTCATCGGGGCCGGCCTCGCCGGCCTCACCGCCGCCCTGCGGCTCCNCCCGCGCCGGGCGGTCCGTCACCCTGGCCACGAAGGGCCCGGGCGGGCTGCAGCTCTCCCAGGGCACCATCGACGTCCTCGGCTACACCCCTGAGCGCGTGACCCGGCCGCTCGACGCGGTGGCCGCGGTCGCGCCCGGGCACCCGTACGCCTCGATCGGGCAGGACGCGGTCGGCTCGGCCGTCTCC
>JGI25320J50211_1000698_pt1 | contig 17643 bp, 19 predicted proteins | sample AutmiccommuBRH21_FD_50211 | JGI IMG/M metagenome (IMG submission 50211)
GGGATCGCGCCCAAGGTGGCGTTCTGTTCGCAGTCCCTATTCGGCAATCAGCCGGATGAGGGGGCAGAACGGTTGCGGCAGGCGATTGCGCTCTTGGATGAGGCTCCGCGTGATTTCGTCTATGAAGGCGAAATGACGATTGATGCGGCGCTTGACCCCGATCTGCGCGAGCGTCTTTTGCCGGGCAACCGGATGCAGGGGGCGGCAAACGTGCTGATCTTTGCCTATGCCGATGCCGCGTCGGGCGTGCGCAATATCCTCAAGATGAAGGCCGGGGGGCTGGAAGTGGGACCGATCCTTATGGGGATGGGCAACCGGGCGCATATCGTGACGCCGTCGATCACCGCGCGGGGCTTGCTCAACATGGCGGCCATCGCGGGGACGCCGGTGGCGCATTACGGGTAGAATCAGGGTTTGCAGATAAAATCTTTGCAGGTTTGCAAAGATGGCATCACTTTATGTCAAGCTGAACAGAATAAGCCGCTTTGCAAAAATTTGCAGGGCGGCTTTTGTCTATTCTGCAAAATTTCTGCGGCCTTCTGTCCCGTGCCCCTGCATGATGCTTGCTCCAAGGCAGGGNGATCCNTAACACATATCCAACGGATCGGAGGAGGATACCATGGGATACACTGAGGTTTACGAGCGGTCGCTTGCAGATCCTGAAGGCTTTTGGATGGAGGCGGCGGAGGCGATTGATTGGGTGAAGAAGCCCAGCAAGGCGCTGTTTGACGAGGCGGCCCCGATCTATGAGTGGTACAAGGACGCCGAGGTCAACGCTTGCTGGAATGCCGTTGACCGGCATGTGGCGGCGGGGCGTGGCGCGCAGACCGCGATCATCCATGACAGCCCGGTTACGGGCATCAAGCAAAAGATCAACTATTCGCAATTGCGCAGCCGCGTGGCGCGGCTGGCCGGGGCGCTGCGGGCCCGGGGGGTGGAGAAGGGCGACCGCGTCATCATCTATATGCCGATGGTGCCCGAGGCATTGGAGGCGATGCTGGCTTGCGCGCGGCTGGGCGCGGTGCATTCTGTGGTGTTCGGCGGGTTTGCCGCGCATGAATTGGCGGTGCGGATCGACGATTGCACGCCCAAAGCCATTATCGGCGCCTCTTGCGGGATCGAACCGGGGCGGGTGGTGCATTACAAGCCACTCCTCGATGGGGCGATTGAACAGGCCAAGCACAAGCCTGACTTTTGCGTGATTTTCCAGCGCGAGGAAGAGGTGGCCAAGCTGATCGAAGGGCGCGATTACGACTGGCACGCGTTCCAGTACGGTGTGGAGCCTGCGGACTGTGTGCCGGTATCGGGTGATCATCCGGCGTATATCCTTTATACCTCTGGCACCACAGGCGCGCCCAAGGGCGTGGTGCGGGCCACGGCGGGGCATCTGGTGGCGCTCAACTGGTCGATGAAGAACATCTATAACGTGAATCCCGGTGAGGTGTTCTGGGCCGCGTCCGATGTGGGCTGGGTCGTGGGGCACAGCTATATCTGTTACGGGCCGCTCATCCATGGCAACACGACCATCGTGTTCGAGGGCAAGCCGGTGGGCACGCCGGATGCCGGCACGTTCTGGCGGGTGATTTCCGAGCATAAGGTACGCAGTTTCTTTACCGCGCCGACAGCGCTCCGGGCGATCAAGCGCGATGATCCCAAGGGGGAATTGATCGGGAACTACGACATTTCGCAGTTGCGCGCGCTCTATCTGGCAGGGGAGCGGGCGGATCCCGATACCATCGAATGGGCGCAGAAGGTGATGCAGGTGCCGGTCTATGACCATTGGTGGCAGACTGAGACCGGCTGGGCGATTGCGGGGAATCCTGCGGGGATGCAGGCGCTGCCGGTCAAGATCGGATCGCCGACGGTGGCGATGCCGGGCTATGATGTGTGCATTCTGGACGAGGGCGGACATGAGGTGGCACCTGGCGCCTTGGGGGCCATTGCGGTGAAATTGCCGCTGCCGCCGGGGACATTGCCGACGCTGTGGAATGCCGAAGGCCGGTATCGCAGATCCTATCTCACCACCTTTCCCGGCTATTACGAGACCGGCGATGCCGGGATGAAGGACGAGGATGGATACCTCTGGATCATGGCGCGCACCGATGACGTGATCAACGTGGCGGGGCATCGTCTGAGCACTGGGGCGATGGAGGAGGTTCTGGCCGGGCACCCCGATGTGGCCGAATGTGCTGTGATCGGGGCTGCGGATGCGCTCAAGGGTCAGGCGCCTGTGGGATTTCTCTGCCTGAACACCGGATCGGACCGGGACCGTGCCGAGGTGGTCCGCGAAGTGGTGACGCGGGTTCGGGATCAGATCGGGCCGGTGGCGGCCTTCAAGCTCGCGGTTGTGGTGGAGCGTTTGCCCAAGACCCGTTCAGGCAAGATCCTGCGCGGTATCATGGTCAAGATCGCGGATGGCCAAGACTATAAGATGCCAGCAACGATCGACGACCCCATCATTCTCGATGAGATCAAGAGCGCCTTGCAAAGCATTGGTTTGGCAAAATAATGCGGCGAAAAACAAGAGGGTTCCGGAGGAAGCCGGAACCCTCATCCCCCAGAAGGGACATCTGGAAGAAATGCTGTCTGGCGCGGCGCACTCACAAACGCTAGGCCAGACAGCGAGACCGGTCAAAAATTGCCCGACATGAAGATCAGGCGGCACTAGACCGGTGCGTCCCGCCAAAAGGGTAAGGGATTGCGATATGAAAAGGGCTTGGGACACCCCTACACGCGAGACACATTCACTGTATTACAGGGATTGCGCCTAGCTGCTGTGATGCATCTCACAGTGCGTAAAAAAGAGAGGTCGCGTAGATGATTTCGAAAGCCGAACAAAGGCAGGCGACGGAGGGGCTGGTTGGGCTTCTGGAGCGGCATGGCCGGGCGGTGGAGTTCAAACGCGGTCAGATGATCTATACCACCGGGGCTGATGACACCTCGATGATGCTGATCACAAAGGGTCGGGTCGAGATCAGCCGAAGCTCTCTAGAGGGACGGCGGTCGATCCTGACGCATTTGGGACCGGGGGATATGCTGGGGGAATTGGCGGCGCTGGACGGTGGGCCGCGCAGCGCTGACGCGGTGGCGGCAACCGGGGTCCGGGGGCGGGTTCTGGCGCGGCCGCAGGTGTTGCAGCTTTTGCAGGATCACCCGGACGCGGCGATTGATGTGATCGGCATGCTCTGTCGGAGGCTCCGCGAGACCTCTGGCATGTATACGGCGCATATGCTGGCGGACGGGCAGGCCCGTCTGGCGCGGCTCTTGTTGCACCTTTCGGAGAAATGGGGCGAGGTGCTGCCGGGGGGCAAGCTCCGGTTGGCCGAGCGGTTTTCGCAATCTGATCTGGGGGATCTGGTGGGCCTGTCGCGGGAAAGTGTGAACCGTCAGATCCGCGAGTGGGAGCAGGTCGGGCTGATCGAGCGGCAGGGCCAGGGGATTGTGCTCTGCGATCCTGCAGCCTTGGCGCAAGCGGCGGAGACGGCGGAATGAAACGGATTATGGCGGTCCTGATATGGCTTATGGCCGGGCCGGGCGTGGCGCAGGAGGATGGCATGCTGGACTACACCCCACCCCCGGCGGACAGTTGGCGCTATTTCAGCGATCAGGTGATGGGTGGCGTATCGACGGGGCGCGCAGAGGTTCTAGGCCCGGAGGGTGCGCGTTATGTGCGGCTTACGGGAGAGGTGAGCACCGCCAACCGGGGCGGGTTCATTCAGGTGCGCGGCGAACTGGAGACCGCCTTGCCCGACGGCGCGCAGGGTGTCGTGGTGCGCGTCAGGGGGAATGGCGAGGGCTATTTCATCCATCTGCGCACGCGGGGCACGATGTTGCCGTGGCAGTATTATCAGGCGCCGATCCCAAGTGGTCCGGCCTGGCAAGAGGTGCGTGTGCCCTTTACGGCCTTTCGCGCCTCTGGGGCGATGTTAAGGGATGTGCCGCGTGCCGAGGCGGTGAAGAGTCTTGCTGCGGTGGCCTATGGGCGGGATCATCAGGCCGATTTGTCGTTTCAGTGGATCGGGATCTATTGATCGCTTTTTTATAACTCTATGGAGATATTTTGCGGCCTTTTGCCATCAAAATATCGAATTATGTAAACTGCTCTCGCAGAAGCCGCTCTTCCAGCCCATGTCCGGGATCGAAGAGAATGCGATGTTTGATTCTGGTTTCGGAGCGGATTTCGACCCAGAGTACGTTCTCCACCCAGCGGCTGTCGGCATCGGCCATCACCGGTCGCTTGTCCGGATCGACCACGTCAAAACGGACCAATGCCGTCTTGGGCAGGAGCGCGCCGCGCCAACGGCGTGGGCGGAAAGCGGCCACCGCCGTCAGCGCCAGCACATCCGAGCCGATGGGCAGGATCGGGCCATGGGCGCTGTAGTTGTAGGCGGTAGACCCGGCCGGCGTGGCGACGAGCGCGCCGTCGCAAACGAGTTCCTCCAGACGCAGCCGCCCGTCGATGGTGATGCGCAATTTGGCAGCTTGAGGGCCTGCGCGCAGGAGCGAGACCTCGTTGATCGCCAGCGCCTCGTGCAGGGCGCCATCGCGGGATTCGGCGCGCATGGAGAGGGGGTTGATCACCTCTTCCGCAGCGGCGACGAGGCGGTCGATCAAGTCTGTCTCACTGTATTCATTCATCAAAAACCCGACGGTGCCGCGATTCATCCCGTAGACCGGAATGTCGAGCGCCTGCGTGCGGTGCAATGTGTGCAGCATGAACCCATCGCCGCCAAGCGCCACGATCACATCCGCCTCGACCTCGGGAACCTGTCCAAATCGGCCTGCAAGCGTGGCGCGTGCCGTCTGGGCGATGGGCATCTCGCTGGCGACAAAGGCGATCTTGCGGTTCATGGGCGGTCCTGTTTCCAAAAGGCGATGGCGTGCGGCGGATCGAACCACAATTCCCCCGCCAAGACCAGCCATGCCGGTGATACAGGTGAAATCGTCGCTTTACATTCTTTCAAACCGGACGAGTTTCCTTTAGGAAAATGACCAATTCACCAATTTTTGGAGTTGCCCAAATGCCCCATGACGGACACCAGCCTGTTGCAGATCAAGGCTTTTTCACCGAATCCCTGTCGTCGCGCGATCCCGAACTCTTTGGCGCGATCCGCTCTGAGCTGGGTCGGCAGCGAGACGAGATCGAGCTGATCGCGTCTGAGAACATCGTTTCTGCCGCCGTGATGGAAGCGCAGGGCAGCGTGATGACCAACAAATACGCCGAAGGATATCCCGGCAAACGCTATTATGGCGGCTGCCAATATGTTGATATCGCGGAAAATCTGGCGATTGAGCGGGCTTGTGAGCTGTTTGGCTGTAGCTTTGCCAACGTCCAGCCGAATTCCGGCTCTCAGGCCAATCAGGGCGTGTTCACTGCCCTCTTGCAGCCGGGTGATACGATCCTTGGCATGAGCCTTGATGCGGGCGGGCACCTGACCCACGGTGCGGCACCGAACCAGTCGGGCAAATGGTTCAACGCCATTCAATACGGGGTGCGCAAGCAGGACAACCTGATTGACTACGATCAGGTGCAGGCGNTGGCNACCGAGCANCAGCCCAAGCTGATCATCGCGGGTGGTTCGGCCATTCCGCGGCAGATCAACTTTGCCCGGATGCGCGAGATTGCCGATAGCGTTGGGGCCTATCTGCTTGTGGATATGGCACATTTTGCCGGTCTGGTGGCCGCGAAAGAGCATCCGAGCCCGTTCCCGCATGCGCATGTGGCCACGACAACGACGCATAAGACGCTGCGCGGGCCGCGCGGTGGCATGATCCTGACCAATGACGAGGCGCTGGCCAAGAAATTCAACTCGGCGATCTTCCCCGGTATTCAGGGCGGGCCACTGATGCATGTGATTGCGGCCAAGGCGGTGGCCTTTGGCGAGGCGCTGCGCCCCGAATTCAAGGCGTATATTCAACAGGTTATCCGTAATGCGCAGGCGCTGTCGGATCAGTTGATCAAGGGCGGTCTGGACACGGTGACGCATGGCACCGACACGCATGTGTTGCTGGTGGACCTGCGGCCCAAAGGCGTGAAAGGCAATGACACCGAAAAGGCATTGGGCCGGGCGCATATCACCTGCAACAAGAATGGCGTGCCGTTTGATCCGGAAAAACCCACTGTAACCAGTGGGATACGGCTTGGCTCTCCGGCGGGAACGACGCGCGGTTTTGGCGAGGCGGAATTCCGGCAGATCGCGGATTGGATCATCGAGGTGGTCGATGGGCTGGCGGCCAATGGCGCCGAGGGCAATGCCGCGGTCGAAGCCAAGGTGAAGGCCGAGGTCGAGGCGCTCTGCAAGCGGTTCCCGATTTATCCGAATCTCTGAATCCGGGTCACGATACTGCCCCGCGTGAACTCTGGTTTGCGCGGGGTTTTTATTTGAAATTCAGGTATTTGAAGGCGGTTCTTAAATCACATTCTGCCAGCGGAGCAGGGCGTAGATCAACCCGGCGAGAACCATCAGATTCAGTAGCATCCCGCCCACGAGGCGGAGAATGGCGGTTTTGCGCGCCTCTTCGGGATTGAGCCCGTCGAGATGGCTGTGCAAGTCAGTGAAGGCGGCATTGACCTGTGCCATGTCGAGGACGCGGGCGAGTTTGGGGTGGGCCATCCAATCCTGTGCGCCCAAAATGACCGCTGCGGCGCGGCGCGGGCGGCGGGGCAAGCGCCGTCCGGCGTGACGCAACTGACGCTCAAGCGAGGGGCCACGCAGGCGCATCTTGTCGCTCAGAGCCTTTTGAAGCTCGGAGACTTTCCCTTGAAATTGTTCCGTATCAATCACTTGGGTGTTCCTTTTGATGTAGTTTAATGGGTCTGCGCCGTGCAAGCAATAGGGCTGGAATCCGGGCTGAGAGGGCGGTATTCAAGGGTATGTTGAACCTGATTGAACATGGCACGCCAACAGAGCGTCCGGGATTGGTGATTGTGCACGGGCTCTATGGGTCGGCGCGCAATTGGGGTGTGATCGCCAAGCGGCTGTCGGACAGCCGTCATGTGGTCGCGGTTGACATGAGGAATCATGGGTCAAGCCCTTGGTTTGAAACGCATTCCTATCAGGATATGGCGGGTGATCTGGCTGAGGTGATCGAGGGCCTGACGGGGCCATATGATGTGCTGGGTCATTCCATGGGCGGCAAGGCGGCGATGGTGTTGGCGGTGACGCAACCGGCACTGGTGAACCGGCTGATCGTGGCAGATATAGCGCCTATCGCCTATGGGCATAGCCAGATGCAGTATATCGAGGCGATGAAATCGGTCGATCTGACCCGTGTCGAGCGACGTTCGGATGCGGCGACGCAATTGCAAGGCAGGGTGGATAATCCCGCCTTGGTGCCGTTCTTTCTTCAGGCGCTGGATGTGGCGGAAAAACGGTGGTTGCTGAACCTCGACACGCTGGCGCGCGAGATGCCGAAAATCCTTGGGTTTCCTGATATATCAGGCGCTTACGAGGGAAAGGTGATGTTTCTGACCGGGGCGGAGTCGCCCTATGTCACGCGTGAGCACCGCGACCGGATCAAGGCGCTGTTTCCAGCGGCGCAGTTCGCCAAGATCCCCGGCGCGGGTCATTGGCTGCATGCCGAGAAGCCGCGCGAGTTCGAGGCGGCGGTGCGGACATGGCTGGGGTGAGTCGTACGGTTGTGCGGTCAAACCGTACGATCCGGACCTAGCGCAGCTCGTAGAGCTTTTTGGTGACGAGATAGGTCACCGGAAAGGCCGCGAAAAATCCCAGAAGGGCGGCGATCAGGATGGGATACAACGTGTCATATCCCATGGTGAGGGCGGCTATGACAGCCGAGCCGGACAGGGTGGAGCCGATGAAGAGATGCAGGATGAGGCCAAGGCGCAGCATTGGGCACACTTTCTATGATGTTTCTTTAACCTCATAGTAACGGTGACGTGTCTAGATGGCCTTGATCTGTGTCACAGGCTGGGTTCGGACATGAAAAAACCCGCCGGTGGATTGACCGGCGGGTTCTGGTAGGATGGTTTCGCGGAAGCGACCGCTGTTATTCCTGTTGCCCCATGAACATGAGGAGGAACTGGAACATGTTGAGGAAGCTGATGTAGAGGTTCAGCGCCCCGTCATACGCGGCCTTGTCCAGCCATTCCTGATCACCCTGAGCGGCATGTGCCACATAGGTGCTCTTGATTTCCTGCGTGTAAAAGGCGGTGAGGCCCGCGAAGATCAAAAGGCCGATGGCGGAAATGGCGAACATCACAGCCGGGCTCTGCAGGAAGATGTTGATCACCATGACCACGATGAGACCGATCACGCCCATGATGAGGAACGATCCCCAGCCGGAGATGTCTTTTTTCGTGGTGTAGCCATAGAGCGACAGGCCCGCGAAGGCGATGGCGGTCACGATGAAGGTCTGCGCGATCGAGAAGCTGGTGAAAACCAGAAAGATCGAGCTCATCGAGATGCCGATCAGCGCCGCAAAGGCGAAGAAGCCAAGCTGAACGGCGGCAGCGGAGCCGCGCCGCAGGAGCGCGCCCCAGCCGAGAAAGATGAAGGCGAGCGGGGCCAGCATCACCACCCATTTGAGCGGCGAGAGGTAAAGGGCGGCACCGAGGCCCGACAGCATCGTGCCGTTGGGCAATTGGGCGGCCGCAGCCGAGGGATCGGTTGTCACGGCAAGCCCCGCGATGGCCCATGCCGCCAACGCAGTGATGAGCATGCCAACGGACATCGTGCCGTAGACCTTGTTCATATGCGCGCGCAGGCCCGCGTCAATCTGGGCGGTGCGCGTGCCCGTCGCCGTCCGGATCGTGTTAAACTCTGCCATGTAACCCTCCGATATGTGAATGGCCGTCCCGGTTCCGGGACATTGCCAGTAATATCGGGTGCCACCCCCCACATTTCAAGCGTTTATGACTGTTTCCGACAGGTTTTCTGCGGGGGACTGGCGGTGGGTGGTTGGCGGGGGTGTTTCCGGGTGTTGTGCGACGTGGTTTTGACCTGACGCTGTGGGTCGAAGCCGTGCAATTTCGGGGTCTGGTCCGATCCTGCACGGCCGTGTCAAACCTGTCTTCGGGGTCAGAGCAGCCCTGCTCAGCAATGCAGGCGACGGGGCAAATCCCAGAAGGCGCGCTCTGCTTCGCGCAAGGCCGCCTCGCGGGTCAGGCCAATGTCCCGAAGGGCTGCGTCGTCGAGGTAACGCAGGGCGCGGCGCTGATGCCAAACCGCCAGCATATCCGCAAACCGCAGGCTCAATCCGGGGAAGGCGGCGCGAAGGGCGGGGGTGTTACTGTGAAAGGTCATGGTTTTTTCCTTTCCCTTTGGTGATGTGAGGGCGGGTTTGCATTTCTGATATTGATCTTTTGCCACGATTGGTTCAATTTTGAAAATGAATGTTTGATTATCATATCATCAAGGACTGTGATGAATGCGAAATCTGGATATCACGACATTGCGCTCTTTGGTCGCGGTCGCCGATCAAGGCGGCGTGACGCGGGCGGCGACCGCGTTGAACCTCACGCAATCGGCGGTGTCGATGCAAATCAAGCGGCTCGAAGAGATGCTGGACCTGACGCTGTTTGACCGGGCCAATCGGCGGGTTTCGCTGACTGCCTCGGGCGAGCAATTGGTAGGGTATGCGCGGCGGATGCTCGATCTCAATGATGAGGTCGTGGGACGCTTGACCGAAGAGATTTTTGAAGGGGAACTCGCGCTTGGGGTGCCGCATGACATCGTCTATCCGGTGGTGCCACGGGTTCTCAAGCAGTTCAACGCCGCCTATCCGCGGGTCAAGGTGAACCTGCGCTCATCGAGCACGATCAAGCTGCGCGAAGCCTTGGCGCGGGGTGAGGTGGATGTGATCCTGACCACCGAAGAAGTCCTGGGCGAGGGGGGGGAGACGCTGACCGAAATGATGCTGCGCTGGACGGGGGCGCCGGCGGGTGTGTCGTGGAAACGTCGCCCGCTGCGGCTGGCGTTTTGTCGTCAATGCATTTTCCGGCCGATGGTGCTGCGCAAACTGGAGGCGGCAGGCATCGATTGGGAGATGGCGGTGGATTCTGAGGATGACCGCGCGGTTGAGGCGTTGGTGAGCGCCGATCTGGCGGTCGGCGCGTTGCTGGAGGACAGTATGCCGCCGCATCTCGAGGCGATCCATCCCGGTGGGGCTCTGCCTGAGCTTGGGGTGCAGAAGATCAATCTCTATGCGCGTGCGGGCGGCGACGAGGTGCGGTGTGCCTTGATGCGGATGCTGCGGCAGGGATTCGGGGCGCTGACGCCGCCGGTTCTCAGTCCAGTGTGATGACGACCTTGCCGGTGGATTTGCGCGTGCGCAGCAGATCGAGCGCCTCTGCGGTCTGTTCAAGCGGCAGCAGGTGCGAGACATGCGGGCGCAGGAGCCCCTGCGCGTACCAGTCAAAGAGTGTCGCGAGGCTGTTTGTCACCACCTCGGGACGGAATTTGAGATAGCCGCCCCAGTAGAGGCCCATCACGCTGATATTCTTGACCAAGAGGTGATTTGCGGGGATTTGGGGCACCTCGCCAGAGGCAAAGCCGATGGTGAGAATGCGCGCCTCGGGGTTGCAGGCGCGAAAGGCGGCCTTGAAGTGATCGCCACCGACCGGGTCATAGACCACGTCGACGCCTCCCAAGGCGCGGCACGTCTCGCGGATGTCCTGAGTCGCGGCGTCGATCAGGTGGTCGGCCCCGGCGCGTTTCGCCACGGCGAGTTTGTCTGCGCCGCGCGCGCAGGCGATGACACGCGCGCCCATTTGCTTGCCGATCTCAACTGCGGTCAGACCCACGCCCCCGGCGGCCCCCAGAACGAGCAGGGTCTCGCCCGGTTGCAGATGCGCCTTGTGATCCAGTGCGACATGGCTGGTGCCATAGGCCACCTGAAAGGCCGCCGCGTCGGCAAAGGTCATGCTGTCGGGCAGAGGCACGGCGCGGGCGGCCGGAAAGCAGCCATACTCCGCCAACCCGCCCTGACCGGCGAAGACCGCGACGCGGGTGCCGGGAGCGGGGCCGCGCGTGTCGGGCCCGAGCGCCTCGACCGTGCCGGCCACCTCCATTCCGAGGGTGAAGGGTGGCTCTGGCGTGTCCTGATACGCGCCCTTTATCATCAAGAGATCCGCGAAGTTGAGCCCGCAGGCGGCGATTCGCAGGGCGAGTTCGCCCGATTTCGGGAGCGGGCGGGGGAGGGTGGTCAGGGCTGGTTCTGCGCCTCGGGCGGGGATCTGATAAGCGCGCATGTCGGACCCTTGTGATTCTGGCGTTGCGAGGTAAGTCTAAGTGGGTTGGTTAGACGAATTCGATTCGGGCTGTCAAATCGCCTGAGGTTTCAGGAGGCGTGACCGTCTTTACCCTGTGCAATTGGGTAGGCGCCCGCTTAGATTGAGTTTCTTTCGTATAGGTCACGCAATTGGATAGCGATATTTCTTGAATTTTAACACCATCTTGATAAGTTCTGACACACGCCGCTGGGATGCGTGGCGTGATTTCCGAGATTCAAGTCCCGGTTTGTCAGAATTACGGTAAATCTCAGAGTAGGTAAAAAGGAACATTCAATGCCGCACCCCGTAGATGTGCACGTCGGAAAACGCATTCGCCACCGCCGCTGGCTGGTGGGAATGACCCAGCAGCAGCTGGCCGAGAGTGTGGGAATTAAATTTCAACAGATTCAGAAGTACGAAACCGGCGCGAACCGTGTCAGCGCGTCACGGCTCTGGGATATCGCAGAATCACTTGATGTGACGATCAGCTTTTTCTTTGAGGGGCTGGAACAGGATGGCGGCGTGGAGCGCGAGAAAAGCGATCCGGCGCGTGCCGACCTGATGGGAGACAAGGAAGCGCTCGATCTGGTGCGGTCTTATTACGCCATTCCAGAGAACCAGCGCCGCCGCCTGTTTGACCTTGCTCGGGTGTTGAGCGAGGTGGCTTGAGCCTGACCGGCCCAAGGGCTATCCCTCTGCGCATGCGGTAGGAAAGGCGGGCCGGAATGGATAAGACAGATATCGTCAGGACAGCCCATGCGGTGGCAGATGCTGCGCGCGGGGCTGTCCTGCCGTTTTTTCGCAGTGCCGATCTGACGGCCGAGAACAAGCTGCCGGAAGGGCGGTTTGATCCGGTGACAGAGGGCGACCGCGCAACCGAACGGGCGATGCGCGAGGTTCTGGGGCGATTGCGTCCGCAGGATGGAATCCTTGGTGAAGAATATGGCGCGGTTGAGGGCACGAGCGGCCTGACCTGGGTGCTTGATCCGATCGACGGCACGCGGGCGTTCATGTCCGGGTCTCCGACCTGGGGCGTGTTGATCGCGGTGTCCGATGCGAGCGGCCCGATTTACGGCATCATCGACCAACCCTATATCGGCGAGCGGTTTGAGGGCGGTTGGGGCGCGGCGCGGATGGTCGGGCCGATGGGCACACGGGATTTACGGGTGCTGGGCGCGCGGTCCTTGTCCGAGGCGATCGTCTTTACCACATTCCCGGAATTGGGCAGCCCGGCTGAGGCGGCAGGCTTTGCCGACGTTGCGAGCCACGCGAAGTTGACGCGCTATGGGCTTGATTGCTATGCCTATTCTCTGGTTGCGGCAGGGCATGTTGATCTGGTGATCGAGGCCGGGCTTGCGCCGTATGACATTCAGGCGCCGATTGCGGTGATCGAGGCGGCGGGCGGCATTGTCACCAACTGGCAGGGTGGCCCCGCGCATCACGGTGGCCGGGTGATTGCCGCAGCCGGGCACGCGCAGCATGAGGCGGCGCTGGAGATTCTGTCGCAGGTGGTGTGACGGGGGTGCGTGCCGCGCGGGACAAGGCGCGGCACGCGCCGCCGCGCGATCGCTGGGCCGTCCGTCGCACCGAAGGTGCGCCGCTTTATCTCGGCACGCCTTTGGCGTGACGGCCTAGCGATTTGTAGAGCGCGAGCCTCACTGTGAGGTCATACGGACTTTGCTAACATTAAGTGGCATCCACCCCGTTGCTTCGCTAGTCCCCGGCCCAGCGACCGCGCGGCTGCGTGCTTTTGCTTGCCCAAGCCCCCCAGTTACACCGCCTTGCCCGCCACCCAGACGCCTGCGATGGCGCGGTCGTCGCCCATCATGAGGGTGGGAAAGAGCGCCTCCCATAGGTCATCCGCCCGCGCGCTGCGTTGGGCAATCGCGGGGGTTGAGGCGAGATCGAGGGCGACGAGATCGGCCTCCATGCCGGGGGCTATATTGCCGATCTTTGACCCCATGTGCAGCGCCTGCGCCGAGCCTGCGGTGGCGAGCCAGAGAAGCTGGGCGGGGTGCAGCGCCGTGCCGGTCAATTGCCCGATTTCATAGGCAGCGGCCATGGTGCGCAGCATCGAGAAAGACGAGCCGCCGCCGGTGTCGGTGGCCAGGCCGATGCGCTGGCCTTCGGCGATGCGGGCTGCGAGGTTGAAGAGACCTGAACCGATGAAGGTGTTGGAGGTGGGGCAATGGATCAGCGCCGCGCCCACTTCACGCAGGCGGTCGCGCTCGCGCGCGTCAAGGTGGATGGCGTGGCCATAGAGCCCGCGCGCCCCCAAGAGGCCGTGCGAGTCGTAGGTGTCGAGATAGTCGCGCGCCTCTGGGTAGAGGGATTTGACCCATGCAACCTCGTCGGTCTGTTCAGAGAGGTGGGTTTGCATCAGGCAATCGGGGTATTCCGACCAGAGCGCGCCCAAGGCGGCGAGTTGATCTGGCGTCGAGGTGGGCGAAAACCGGGGCGTGATGGCGTAAGAGAGCCGGTCAACGCCGTGCCATGTTTGCAAAAGCTGCTTGCTGTCATCATAGGCCGATTGCGCCGTGTCGCGCAGCCCCTCGGGCGCGTTGCGGTCCATGCAGGTCTTGCCCGCCACGGCGCGCAGGCCGCGCGCCTGTGCCGCCTCGAAAAAGGCGGTCACGCTGGCGGGGTGGATGGTGCAAAAGCTGGCGCAGGTGGTGGTGCCATGGGCGAGGGTCAGATCAAGATAGCGACCCGCGATGTCAGCGGCATAGGCGGGATCAGAGAGGCGCATTTCCTCTGGGAAGGTATAGCTATTCAGCCAGTCGATCAGGCGTTTGCCCCAACTGGCTATGATCGCGGTCTGGGGGTAGTGCACATGCGCATCGACAAAACCTGCGGTAATCAGGCGATTGCCCATGTCGGTCCGGGCCGCGTCAGGTGCCTGCGCGTGCAACGCCTGTGCGGTGCCGAGGGCGGTGATCCGGCCCTCCTCGATCAACAACGCCTCGTGCAGCCGGGCGGCATCGGTGGGGTCGCCGGCCTCGAAGGGCGAGTGGTCAAAGCTGAGGATGTGACCGGTGATCAGGGTTCTGGGCGGCATGTGACCCCTTTTGGTGACGGATTATGCAAGCCGGAGGATAAGCGGCGACACGGTCGGGGTAAATCGGCCCATTGTGATTGTTTTCTGTAAAGCGGTTCTTTAATCCTGCCCGCGACTGTGACGGGCAAGGGGGCGATATGGCGGAAGACGAGGACGATCTGACCCCCGAGGCGGAGGGAGATGAGGATCATCATCCGCTGACGCGGGCGTTGATTTCGCGGATCATGTATGCGGTCGAGACGCAGGACCGCGAGATGCTCTGGGCGGAAATGGAGCCGCTGCACGCGGCCGATATCGCCGACCTTCTGGAACAGAGCAACGCCTATGACCGGCGGCGGTTGATCGAGCTCTACGGGCAGGAGTTCGACGGGGATATCCTGTCGGAGTTGGACGAGTCGATCCGCGAAGAGGTGATGGGCCTCTTGACGCCGCAAGTGCTGGCCGATGCCGTGCGCGAGCTCGATTCGGATGACGTGGTCGATCTGGTCGAAGATCTGGAGGATCAGCAGCAAGAGGCGATTCTCAGCGTCCTTGAGGACAGCGACCGGATCGCGGTGCAGCAATCTCTGACCTATCCCGAGTATTCCGCTGGCCGTCTGATGCAGCGCGAAGTGGTGATGGCGCCGGAGCATTGGACCGTCGGCGACGCGATCGACTACATGCGCCATGCCGAGGAATTGCCGGAACAGTTCTATCATATCGTTCTGGTCGATCCCCGGCTGCATCCGGTGGGCAATGTGACCCTCGGGCGGATCATGGCCTCGCGCCGGGATGTGCCGCTGAAGGACATTGTGGAAGAGACGTTTCACACCATTCCGGTCACACGCTATGACGGCGATGTGGCCTATATGTTCAACCAGTATCACCTGATTTCAGCGCCGGTGGTCGATGAGGACGGGCGGCTGGTGGGGGTCATCACCATTGATGATGCCATGGCCGTTCTGGATGAGGAGCATGAAGAGGATATCATGCGGCTGGCCGGGGTCGGCGAGGGCGGGATCAACGATTCGGTGATCGAGACCTCCAAGCAGCGGGTGCCGTGGCTGGCGGTTAACCTCGGGACGGCAATTCTGGCGTCGCTGGTGATTGCGCAGTTTGAGTTGGCGATTTCGCAACTGGTGGCGCTGGCGGTCTTGATGCCGATTGTGGCCTCGATGGGGGGCAATGCCGGAACGCAGAGCCTGACCGTGGCTGTGCGCGCGCTGGCAACCAAGGATCTCACGGTATCGAATGTCTGGCGGGTGTTGCGCCGAGAAGTGCTTGTGGGGTTGATCAACGGCGTGATTTTCGCCCTGGTGATGGGCGCTGTCGGGATGATCTGGTTTGGCGGGCCAGAGCTGGGCTACGTGATTGCTGCCGCCATGGTGATCAATCTGGTGGTGGCCGGGTTGGCCGGTGCGGCAATTCCGGTTGTGATGGACCGAATGGGCTTTGACCCGGCGCTGGGCTCTGGCACATTTGTAACCACGGTGACGGATGTGGTGGGCTTTTTTGCGTTTCTGGGGCTGGCAACGGTGTTTCTCTTATGAATGACCTGGCGGAGGTGAAGGCGGCGGCGCGCAAGGCGGCGTTTGCGCGGCGGGCCGAGGCGCATGCCGCGCGTCTGCCCGGTGTGGCAGCGCTCTTGTCGGGGGTATTGGCGGGCTATCGGGGGGTGGCTGTATCGGGCTATTTGCCGATCCGCAGCGAGATCGACCCGCGCGCCGCAATGGAAGAGGCGGCGGCGCATGGGCCGGTTGCGGTGCCGGTGATCATGGGGGCGGGAGTGCCGCTCCGGTTCTCGCGCTGGGTGCCGGGCTGCGCGCTGCGCGAGGGGCCGTTTGGGGCCATGGTGCCGGAGATTGATGATTTCATCGAGCCGGAGATCCTGATCGTGCCGCTGGTGGCCTTTGATCGTAGTGGCGGGCGGTTGGGCTATGGCGGTGGCTTTTATGACCGCACGCTCGAGATGTTGCGCGCGCGGCGGGCAACGCTGGCGATTGGCTTTGCCTATGGCGCGCAGGAATCGGGGGGGCTTCCGCTGGAGCCGACCGATCAGCTGCTTGATATGGTGGTGACAGAGGCAGAGGTGATCGCGTTTGGCCCAAGAGCATGAGTATATCGCCCGTGTGGTCTGGACCGGCAACCGGGGCGAGGGTACGGCGCATTACAAGGGCTACGACCGGACGTGGAATGTGGAGACGCCCGGCAAGCCGGTGATCCATTGCTCGAACGATCCGCTGCTGGGNGGCAATCCNGCGCTGCACAATCCGGAAGATATGTTGATATCGGCGCTGAGCGCCTGTCACATGCTGTGGTTCCTGCATCTGGCGAGTGACGCGGGCATTGCCGTGCAGTCCTATGAGGATGATCCCATTGCCATCGGGGAGACCGAGAGCACCGGGGCGAGCCGATTTCTGCGGGCCACGCTGCGGCCCCGGATCGCGGTGCCGGCGGGGACCGATCTCAGCCGCGCCGATGGGCTGCATGGGCAGGTGCATGCGGTCTGCTTTATCGCGCGGTCGGTGAATTTTCCGGTGACCTGCGCGGCGCGCTACCGGGTTCTGGCGTGAGTGGAATTGTCTGTGTCGGATTCGGGCTTGCGCGCAGATTGAGCGCGCGGTTAGGCTGATCCTGTCATGGTGCCATGCCGACAGCAGTCCACTGCTCTCGGGATGGAGAATTGGGAAGCCGGTGCAACTCCGGCGCTGCCCCCGCAACGGTAAGGGAGGGCGTTTCGGCGATATGCCACTGGGCGACAATGCTCGGGAAGGTGCCGTGACGCGAGGGTCATCCGGCCCGCCATCCAAGCCCGGAAACCAGCCTTGGCGTGACGTCGAATCGCGGGGTGCGATGCGGGCGTGTGCGCCTCGGGCTGAAGATCTGTTGCGCCATGTCCCTTGCCCCCCGCCCCATCCGGCCCGGGGTGTGGCCGGGGAGAGCAGCAAGATGACTTTTCTACGAATCATTGATGGGCTGGAAAGCAGCCAAGCGACCGGGCCGCAGGCGATGCAGGCCGCGCGCATGGGTTTTTTGCAATGGGCCTGTGCGGTCGAGGGGCCGATTACGGCGCAGATGGCACGGGCGGCATTGGAGAGCCCGGCGGCACGGCAGGCGGAAAGTGCGGCAGCGCGGGCCTTTGTCGGGTTTTTACAGGAGGCCAGCCGGACGTGTCTGGCCTTGCCGATGCGGCGGGGTCGGGCGCGGGTGCTGCAGTGAGGGTGGCGGCGGGGAGCGGGGTCTGGAGGGGACGTTGGCCCCGTGCGGTAAGCCGCGCGGAATCAAGCCCGAAGGGCGCCGCGCGATCGCTGGGCCGTCCGTCGCACCGAAGGTGCGCCGCTTTTTCTCGGCACGCCTTCGGCGTGACGGCCTA
>JGI25320J50211_1000716_pt1 | contig 17338 bp, 19 predicted proteins | sample AutmiccommuBRH21_FD_50211 | JGI IMG/M metagenome (IMG submission 50211)
GCACCGGCAACGCCGCCTACCTGGCCCGGGCGCAATCCCTGGCCGCCGTGCTCGACCGCCATTTCTGGGACGCCGGCAACGGCGGCTACTTCATGGCCGCCGACGACACGGCCGATCTTTTGACCCGCTCCAAGCCCGTGCACGACAACGCCGTGCCCTGCGGCAACGGCACCATGGTCGAGGTTCTGGCCCGCCTTTACCACCTGACCGGAAACGCCGCCTACCGCGACCGCGCCGACGCCCTCATCACNNCCCTGGCGCCGGAAGACACGGCCCACCTGGCCCATCAGACCACGTTCCAGACCGGCTTCGAGATTCTGGAAAACGCCGTGCAGNTCACCGTCGCCGGATCGGGGGCCGCCGCCGAGGCCCTCGCCACAGCCGCCCTGGCCTCGGGCCATCCGCGCCTGGTGCTGCTGCGCACGGCCGACGGCCAGGACCTGCCGACAGGCCATCCCGCCGCCGGCAAGGGGCCCGCCGACGGCACGCCTGCCGCCTATCTGTGCACGGGCGCCACCTGCTCCCTGCCGATGACCGAGGCGGCCGCCCTCACCCAAGCCCTCGCCGCCCAGACATGAGCGATTTCTACACCTCCATGAACTCCCCCGTCGGGCCCTTGACCCTGTTCGAGGANCAGGGCGCGCTCACGGCGCTGGAATGGGGCCGCGCCCCGGCCTCGCGCTCGACCCCGCTGCTGAACGAGGCGACGCGCCAGCTCACGGCCTATTTCGACGGCGGACTCCGGGATTTCGACCTGCCCCTCGCCCCCGTGGGCGGCACGGAATTTCAGCAGCGCGTGTGGCAGGCCATGCGCGACATCCCCTATGGCCGGACCGAAACCTACGGCGAACTCGCAGCGCGGATAGATGGCGTCGCCCGCGCGGTCGGCGGCGCCTGCGGCGCCAATCCCCTGCCCATCCTGATCCCCTGCCACCGGGTCACCGGCGCCGGCGGGCGCATGACCGGCTATTCCGCGGGCGAGGGCATCGAGACCAAACAGGCCTTGCTGCGGCTTGAGGGCGCGACCCTGATTTAGCGCCCGCCCAAGCCGTCAACGGGCTTGCCCCCGCCGCCCCGCGTGACCAAGATACCGCCACATCCCGAAAAAGCGCCCAGGGCGACCAACCGCCCGGGACCACCACCAAGGAGGAGTTTCCCATGACCAAGGCCATCCGCATTCACGAAACCGGCGGCCCCGAAGTCCTCAAGTACGAGGACGTCGACGTCGGCGATCCCGGCAAGGGCGAGATCCGCATCCGCCAGACCGCCTGCGGCCTCAACTTCATCGATATCTACCTGCGCACGGGCCTGTACCCGCTGACCGACTTCCCGGAAATCATCGGCATGGAAGCCGCCGGCGTGGTCGAAGCCGTGGGCGAGGGCGTGACCGACAAGAAGGTCGGCGACCGTGTCGCCTATCCCATGCTGAAGGGCGGCTATACCCAGGCGCGATGCATCCCCGCCTGGAAGGCCGTGCACCTGCCCGACGCGATCGACGACCAGACCGCCGCCGCCATGATGCTGAAGGGCATGACCGCNCATTACCTGCTGCACCGCACCTATCCGGTGAAGCCGGGCGACGCGGTCCTGGTCTANGCCGCCGCCGGCGGGGTCGGCCAGATCCTCTGCCAATGGGGCAAGGCATTGGGCGCNACCGTGATCGGCTGCGTCGGNTCNGAGGAAAAGGCCGAGATCGCCAAGGCCGCGGGCGCCGCCCATACCATCAACTACTCGACGGAAAACATCGCCGAGAAGGCCAAGGAATACACCGGCGGCGAAGGCGTCGCCGCGGCCTACGACAGCATCGGCAAGGCGACCTTCATGGCCTCGCTCGATTCCCTGCGCCCGTTCGGCGTGCTCGCGACCTACGGCAACGCATCCGGTCCCGTCGACCCCATCAGCCCGGCCATCCTCGGCCCCAAGGGATCGCTTTACCTGACCCGCCCGACGCTGGCGACCCATACCCGCAACCCGGAAATCCTGACCGAGGGGGCCAACGCCCTGTTCGACGCCGTGACCTCCGGCAAGGTCAAGATCAACATCAACCAGACCTATCCCCTGGCCGACGTGGCCCAGGCGCATACGGACCTGGAAGCCCGCAAGACCACGGGCTCGAGCGTGCTGATTCCCTGATCGGGACCACCGCCTGAAAACAGAAACGCCGGCGGGGTTTCCCTCGCCGGCGTTTTTGATTCGACCTGTTCGCCGAGATCAGCTGTTCATGGAATCGAAGAACTCGCTGTTGACCTTGGTTTCCTTCAATTTGCCCAACAGGAACTCCATGGCGTCCGTCACGCCCATGGGCATGAGAATCCGGCGCAGCACCCACATCTTGGCCAGGGTGCCCTTTTCGACCAGCAGCTCTTCCTTGCGCGTGCCCGACTTGGTNATGTCGATGGCCGGCCAGGTGCGCTTGTCGGACAGCTTGCGGTCGAGGATGATTTCCGAGTTGCCGGTGCCCTTGAACTCTTCGAAGATGACTTCGTCCATGCGCGAGCCGGTGTCGATCAGCGCCGTCGCGATGATGGTCAGCGAGCCGCCTTCCTCGATATTGCGCGCGGCACCGAAGAAGCGCTTCGGACGCTGCAGGGCGTTGGCGTCGACGCCGCCGGTCAGCACCTTGCCGGACGACGGCACCACGGTGTTGTAGGCGCGCGCCAGACGGGTGATGGAATCGAGCAGGATGACCACGTCCTTCTTGTGCTCGACCAGGCGCTTGGCCTTTTCCAGCACCATTTCCGTGACCTGGACGTGGCGCGTCGCCGGCTCGTCGAAGGTCGACGAAATGACCTCGCCCTTCACCGAGCGGTCCATGTCGGTGACTTCCTCGGGCCGTTCGTCGATCAGCAGCACGATCAGATAGCACTCGGGATGATTCTCGGCGATGGAATGGGCGATGTTCTGCAGCATCACCGTCTTACCGGTGCGCGGCGGGGCGACGATCAANGCGCGCTGGCCCTTGCCGATCGGGCAGATCAGGTCGAGCACGCGGGACGTCGGNTCCTTGTGCTCCGGGTTCTCGATTTCCATGATCAGCCGTTCGTCCGGATACAGCGGCGTCAGGTTGTCGAAATTGATGCGGTGGCGCACCGCCTGCGGGTCGGTGAAGTTGATCTGGTTGACCTTCAGCAGGGCGAAATAGCGCTCACCATCCTTGGGCGCCCTGATTTCGCCTTCCACCGTGTCGCCGGTGCGCAGGCCGAAACGCCGTACCTGGCTGGGNGACACGTAGATATCGTCCGGACCCGGAAGATAGTTGGCTTCCGGCGAGCGCAGGAAGCCGAAACCGTCCTGCAACACCTCAAGGACCCCGTCCCCGTAAATCGCAACGTCGTTGTCCGCGAGCTGCTTGAGGATCGCGAACATCATGTCCTGCTTGCGCAGCGAGCTGGCGTTTTCGATCTCCAGCTCTTCGGCATAGGCCAAAAGGTCGGCGGGCGATTTTTGCTTCAGTTCCTTGAGATTCATGTGAGGCCTGATTGATGTGTATGGGAAAACCGGAAGGAATTAGGGGCCGGAAAAGGCGTCGGTCGGACGACCCGTCTTGGTCGCGGCGATGCGCGGGTCTGCGGGACGGCCTCTCCGTCCCCTGTCGGGCCGGCTGAAACCGCTGCGAGACATCGGACGCGCCCGGGCCGGGTTGGTCGATGGAGAAAGGATTGGGCGGGACCTATGGTAGACCGGGCCCGAAAGAGGCGGGATGCCGTCCGCGTCGGCACATGGGATGATTAACGAATGCGGAAAATCAAGTCAATTGAACTTTTTGTTCCAAGGCCTTCACATCCGCTGCCAACACAGCGCCGGTCTAGCCCGGCTGCACGATGACCATGATGACNATGACGACCATCAGCACCGCCGGGACCTCGTTCATGAAGCGGTAGAACCGGCCCGACCGGCGGTTGCGGTCATGTTCGAAATCGCGCCGCCATTTGCCGCAGAACACATGCATCACCATCATCGCCAGAACGCACCCGGNCTTCACGGGAAACCAGACCGTCTGCCAGATCGCCGCACCCGAGGCCGCCATGAGGATCAGGCCGAACAGCACGGAGGCCATCATCGCCGGGTTCATGATCCCCCGCATCAGGCGGCGTTCCATGATCTTGAAGGTTTCCGACGTGTCGGATCCCGCCTCGGCATCGACGTGGTAGACGAACAGCCGCGGCAGATAGAGCAGTCCGGCCATCCAGGCGATCACGCTCATCACATGCAGGGCCTTGATCCAGGCATAGGCGGTGGCGCTCAGCTCCATGACCGCATCCTCGCTAGACCGCGCAGGGACAAGCCGACCATTCGCCGGGGCAGATCCGCGCCCCCGACGGATAGCAGGTCCGGGACCCGGGGCCCGAGGCCGTCTCGACGATTTCGGCCAGGGCGGTGATAAACTTCGGCGCCGTGCCCACGGTGCGCACCCGGTGATAGGCCGGCACGCCCGCATGGTCGGCGACCTCGCGGTATTCGATGTCCAGCTCGACCAGGGTTTCCGAATGCTCCGACACGAAGGCGATGGGCACCACCACCAAAGGCACCTTGTCGGCGCCCGCGCGTTTGATCTCGTCCTCCGTCGCCGGNCCGATCCATTCCAGGGGACCGACCTGGCTTTGGTAGCAGACGATCGGATCGAANCCGTCGATNCCCCGNGNACGAAGNTTANCGANCACNGCCGCCGCCGTCTGCTCGACCTGCCACTGGTAGGGATCNCCCTTGGCGATGACCTTCTTCGGCAGGCCGTGGGCGGAAAACAGAACGCGCGGCGTCCCCGTTTCCTTGGCTGCGGCGATCCCCTCGGCGACCAGNTCCGCCTGCGCCGCGATGAACCCGGGGGCNGTNGGATAACAGCAGGCCGCCCGCGCCGCCGCCGTCACCCCCGCGGACTTGGCCGCCCGCCGCCAATCCTTCAGCGACGAGCCCGAGGTCGTCGTCGAATACTGCGGATANAGCGGCAGTTCGATGACCTGATCGGGGGCGAACGCCGCGACCGCCTTGGCCGNCTCCGCACTCATGGGATGCCAATAGCGCATGCAGACGAAGACCCGGGTTTCCGGCTTGCCCGCCCCGTTCAANGCGGTCTCGAGCGCCCGGGCCTGGGCCTGGGTTTCCTCAAGCAGCGGCGACTTGCCGCCGATGTTGGCGTAGATCTCCCGCGCGATGGGGGCCCGGCGGCGGCTGATCATCCTGGCGATGAACCAGCGCAGCGGATTGGGCAGGGAAATGATCGCCGGATCGATGAACAGGTTGAACAGAAACGGCTCGACCGCATCGGGCCCGTCGGGTCCGCCCAGGTTGAACAGCACGACCGCGCGTTTACCCGCCATGACGGTTAATCCCCTACCTTGCCGCGCAGCACGTCCAGCACCCGCCCAACGTGTTCCGGCGGCGTGTGCGGCAAAATACCATGGCCCAAATTGAACACGAANGGATGGCCCTGCATGTCGNGGACGATGCGGTCGACCGCCCGGTCCATCTCCTCGCCGCCNGNGACCAGCAGCTGATTATCGAGATTGCCCTGCAAGACCAGATTGGCCGCAACGTTCTTGCGCGCCCAGGCCAGCGGCACCTGGCTNTCNACGGACATGCCGTCGACGCCCGTCTCCGCCGCATAGGCCGCGACCATGGGCCCCGCCCCCCGGGGAAATCCGATGATCGGCACCGTCGGATGGGCTTCCTTCACCCGCGCCACGATGCGCGCCGTGGGATCGATGATCCACCGCTTGAACAGGGTTTCGTCGGCGATCCCGGACCAACTGTCGAACAGCTGCAACACCTCGGCCCCGGCCGCGACCTGACGGCACAGATAGGCGACCAGGGCCTCTCCAGCACCACCATCAGGGCCTGGAAATCTTCCGGCTGGCCATAAGCCATGCGCTTCAGCTTGCCGCCGTCGACGCCACCCCGGCCTTCGATCATGTAGAACGCCAAGGTCCAGGGCGCCCCCGCGAACCCGATCAGCGCAGTCTCGTCCGGCAGTTCGCGGCGCAGGCGGGTCAGNGTNTCGAACACCGGCGCCAGGTGGTCGAGCACGCCATCCGTCTTCAGGGCCGAAATTCCCGCCCGGTCTGTGATCGGGTCCAGCAACGGGCCGACCCCTTCCTCGAACCGCACGTTCTGGCCCAGCGCGTCCGGGATCACCAGAATGTCGGAAAACAGGATCGCCGCGTCGAAGCCGTACCGCCGGATCGGCTGCAACGTCGCCTCCACCGTCAGGTCGGGGGTGTAGCAAAAGCCGAGAAAATCCGGCGCCGTCTTGCGCAGGGCCCGGTATTCGGAAAGATAGCGCCCGGCTTGGCGCATGAACCAGACCGGCGGCCGGGCCGGGATGGTACCGTGAAAAGGTTCAAGGAAAAGACGCAAGGGATCGGGTCTCCAAAGCTTCGTTCAAGGGCCTCAAGACCCGTCCGGCACCATAGCGGGGTGCNCTCCCTATTCAAATAAACAAGTATTTATAAAGATTATTGATGTTGTAGTAGGGGGGTGGAATGACGGGGATCAAATGCGTCAACAGGTTATCCCGATTCCATAACGCGGGGATCGATTCCGCCGCGCCAGGCTGTGTACAGTCATCGGCAAGGTCCCTGCATCCGGTTGAATCGCGGACATTTTCCAGATCCGTGAGAAACGGGAATAGCCGGGATGAAATCGGGGCGACAACCGGGTTGTCACCGCTCCCCCAAAGGCTGAATTGTGTTTTACAGCCGCATTTTGCCTGTGTATCCATAAACGGTCAGCGCGTGGGAAACGGGGCTTTGTGAAAAACGCCCGAGTTGTCCACAGTCCGTCCCGATTTCATACCGCCCTTGTGCCGGAGTTTTCCCGCCCGTGAAGGAGTTCCATCTGCACCTCGTTTCGGACAGCACGGGGGAAACCGTGTCCATGGTCGCGCGCGCCTGCCTGGCGCAGTTCGACAGCGTCCAGGCGCAGGAGCATATGTGGAGCATGGTGCGCTCGCCGGAGCAGATCGACCAGCTTCTCGGCGTCGTCCACGACCAGCCGGGCATGGTGCTCTATACCCTGGTGCATGAAGATCTGCGCAAGCATCTGGAAGACGGCTGCCGCCGCCTGATGGTGCCGCACATCCACGTTCTCGATCCCGTGCTCAATGCCATGGGCAACTACTTCAACGCCAAGGTGCGCGGCCGCGCCGGCCGCCAGCATGTCATGGACGCGGAATACTTCGACCGCATCGAGGCCATGCACTTCGCCCTCAGCCACGACGACGGCCAGTCGACNTGGGATTTGGACGACGCCGATGTGGTGTTGGTCGGCGTGTCGCGCACGTCCAAGACACCGACCAGCGTGTATCTNGCGAACCGGGGTCTGAAGACCGCCAACGTGCCCTTCGTGCCGGGCGTGCCCCTGCCCGACGATCTGTTCAAGTTGACCCANCCGCTGGTCGTCGGCTTGACCAAGGACCCGCGCCGGCTGGTGGAAATCCGCCGCCAGCGNCTGCGCCTGTTGGATCAGGACGAAAACACCGACTACGTCGACCTCGACATGGTGTCGAAGGAAATCACCGAGGCCCGCCGGGTGTTCTCCAAATACGACTGGCCGGTCATCAACGTGACCCGCAAATCCATCGAGGAAACGGCGGCCAACGTGATCCAGCTGTTGAGCCGCCGCCGCGGGGAAGCCCCCGGGCCGCTGACGTGACGACCGGTTCCGGGACCCGGCTGGTCCTGGCCTCGGGCAGCCGCGTGCGCGCCGACATGCTGCGCGCGGCCGGCCTCGACATCACCGTCGATCCGGCCGACGTGGACGAACCCGAAATCGAGGCCGCCTGCCGCCAGGACGGCATGGCGACGCCCGAGGTCGCCCAGGCCCTGGCCGCCGCGAAGGCGGCCCTGGTCGCGTCGCGGCATCCGGGAACCCTGGTCATCGGCGCCGATCAGATGCTCGATCTGGACGGGGTGAACTTGCGCAAGCCGGATGATCCGGCGGGGGCGGCGCGGACTCTGCAACGCCTCGCCGGCCGCGATCACACCCTGGTGTCCGCCGTCGTCCTGGCGCGGGACGGGGACCTGATCTGGCGGCATCATGCTTCGGCCAGGCTGACCATGCGACCTCTCGACGATGCGGCCATCGCGGATTATCTCGCCCGCGCGGGTGACCGGGTGCTGACCTCCGTCGGGGCCTATCAGTTGGAAGGCCTGGGTGCGCAGTTGTTCGACCGCATCGAAGGCGACTATTTTACCATCCTCGGCCTGCCGCTGCTGGCCCTGCTCGGCGAACTGCGCCGGCGGGGCGAGCCCGTGGCGGGGCTTCTCGGCTGACAACGGAACGGACCCAAGGCGATGACCATAACCGGGCGGGCGAAACTGGCAGGCGTGATGGGATGGCCCGTCGGCCATTCCCTGTCGCCGGTGCTGCACGGCCATTGGCTGGACGGCCTGGGAATCGACGGCGCCTATGTGCCGCTGGCCGTCGCCCCCGAGAATTTCGCCGAGGTCCTGAAGGCCCTGGCGAAGATGGGTTTTCGCGGCGTCAACGTGACCGTGCCCCATAAGGAAGCGGCCTTGGCCGCCGTCGACGACGCCGACGCCCTGGCGCGGCGCATCGGCGCCGTGAACACCATCGTTGTGGGGGCCGACGGCCGGCTGACCGGCACCAACACGGACGGCTTCGGATTTTTGGAAAATCTGAAAGAAGGGGCGCCCGGCTGGAATCCGACCGCGGGTCCCGCCGTGGTCCTGGGCGCCGGCGGCGCGGCGCGCGCCGTGGCGGTCGCCCTGATCGACGCCGGCGCACCCGACATTAAACTGATCAACCGCACCCGCGCGCGGGCGGACCGCATCGCCCAGGACCTGGGCGGGCCGGTCACGGTCCATGATTGGGACGACCGGGCGGCGCTCCTGGCGAACGCCAATCTATTGGTCAACACCACCACCTTGGGCATGACGGGAAAGGATCCGCTGGAGATAGCCCTGGACGCCCTGCCCACGGCGGCGCTGGTCAACGACATCGTCTACGCGCCCCTGGAAACGGGTCTGCTGGCCGCCGCCCGGGCGCGGGGCAATCCGGCGGTCGACGGGCTCGGCATGCTGCTGCATCAGGCGCGGCCGGGGTTCGAGGCCTGGTTCGGCGCGGCCCCCCAGGTGACGCCGGACCTGCGCGTCCGCATCCTGGCCCAGATGGGCCAGGGCTGAGCGGGCCGGGGCCGATGTTCATCCTCGGCCTGACCGGCTCCATCGGCATGGGCAAGTCCACGGCGGCGGCGCAGCTGCGCCGCCTGGGGTTGCCGGTTCATGATGCTGACGCCGCCGTGCATGCCCTGATGGGTCCCGGTGGGGCGGCGGTCGCGGCGGTCGGCGCGGCCTTTTCGGGGGTGGTGAAAAACGGCGCCGTCGACCGTCAGGCCCTGGGCGCCAAGGTGCTCGGCGACGACGCGGCGATCAGGCGCCTGGAAGCGATCCTCCATCCCCTGGTCCGGCGCTCGGAAAAAAAATTTCTCGCGGCCTGCGCCCGGCGCGGTGTTGCGCTCGTCGTGCTCGANATTCCCCTGCTGTTCGAAACCGGCGGCGACGCGCGCTGCGACGCGGTCCTGGTGGTGCATTGCCGCCCGGCCCTGCAGCGCCGCCGCGTGCTGGCCCGCCCCGGCATGACGGAAAAAAAATTCGAATCGATCCTGGCCCGCCAAATCCCGGCGCAGGAAAAGATCCGGCTCGCCGATTTCGCCGTCAATACGGGCATCGACCGGCATACGGCCTTGATGGATCTCAAACGGATCGTCAAACTGCTTTCCGGATGCAAAGGACGGGTCTGGGCTCCCTCCTCTTATTGGTGATCTGGTTCAAGGAGGCGATCCATGCGGGAAGTGGTGCTGGACACGGAAACGACGGGGCTCGATCCCCTGAACGGTCACCGCATCGTCGAAATCGGCTGCGTCGAACTGGTCAACCATGTCGCCAGCGGCCGNACCTATCATCAATACGTCAATCCCGACCGTGACATGCCGATCGANGCCTTCAACGTGCATGGCTTGTCGATCGAATTCCTGTCCGGCCACCCCCCGTTCGCCGAAATCGCCGACACCTTCCTCGACTTCGTCGGCGACGCCCCCCTGGTGATCCACAATGCGTCCTTCGACATGGGCTTCATCAATGCGGAACTGGCGCGCCTGAAACGGCCGTCGATTCCCCTGAACCAGGCCGTCGATACGGTCGCCATGGCGCGCAAGAAATTTCCCGGCGCCGGGGCCAGCCTGGATGCGCTGTGCCGGCGGTTTCAGATCGACAACACCCACCGCGACCTGCACGGCGCCCTGTTGGATGCGCGCCTGCTGGCCGAGGTCTATCTGGAATTGATCGGCGGGCGGCAGCCGGATCTGGAACTTGCCGCCGAGGCGGGCACCCAAGGCGTCACGGTGGCGCGGGTCGCCCGGCCGCCGCGCGCCCATGCGCCGCTTCCGGAAGAAGAGGCGGCGCATGGGGCCTTTTTGGAAAAACTGAAAGACCCCGTCTGGGTCGCGTGATCGCGGCCCGCCTGCGGCGGATCAATGCTCAAGCGTCGCTTTTGACCTGGCTCTGCAGCTTGTCGACGTTCTGCTGATAGAGGGCGGCGAAGTCGATCGGGCTGAGCACCAACGGCTGAAAACCGCCGTCGCGGCTGACATCGGCCAGGATCGCGCGGGCGAAGGGGAACATCAGGCGCGGGCATTCGACGAACAGGACCGACGCCCGGTACTCTTCCGGCACGCGCAGGGTGAACAGGCCCGCGTACTTCAGTTCCAGGATATAGGCCACCTGACCGGCGATCTTGCTCTCGGACTTGATGTCGAGAATGACCTCGAACACGTTTTCGGCCAGGCCCTCGACCTGCACGTCCAGATTCAGGTTCAACTCGGGCTGGCCCTTGGGCGCCTCGAGGAAAATCTGCGGCGCGCCCGGAACCTCGAAGGACAGGTCCTTGATGTACTGGCCGTGGATCATCAGGGGGACTTCGTCGCCCGGTTTGATCCCATTGGGGGCGGCCGTTCCCGTTGCGGGCGTCGTGTCGTCGCTCATGATCGTCTCCGAATTAAAGGCGGATAGCTGGCTACCATGGATCAGGGCCGGGAACAACCGCCAAGGCGGCCCCGGCCCGGGTCTGCGTCACCCCGTTTCGGGCGGACCGCCGGGCCGTCTGGGGCGGTCCTTGTCCTCAAGCGCTTCCGGGTCCGGCGGAACCTCTTCGAAATCGCCGTCGATGACCGGCCCGCCGCCGGGCCTTTGGGTATGGCCCGGCCCCGGCGCGGCGCCGGGGCCCATGCTCATGGTCTGGACATGGACGCGGCCGTGGGTCAGGACATAGCGCCCGATGGCCCGGGCGGCGGCGGCGCGAAACGGCGGCACGAACAGAAGAAAACCGAAGGCGTCGGTCATGAAGCCGGGCGTCAGCAGCAGCGCCCCCGCCATCAGCAGGCACAGCCCGTCGAACATTTCGGCCACGGGCAGGCGGTCCTGGGCCAGGCTCTCCTGCACCCGGCGCAGGGTGTCGAGTCCCTGATGGCGCAGCAGCGCCGTGCCCAATACCGCCGTCAGAATGACGATGGCCAGGGTCGGCCATAGGCCGATCGCGCCGCCGACCTGCACGAACAGGCCGATCTCGATGATCGGGACGGCGATGAACAGGATCAGGATGAATGGGGCCACGGGTTGTAGTTATCCTGTATTGCGCTTATCTCAAGGGTCTGGCTCTAAGACGTGGCGCGTAATGTTTATCGGCGGCTCGAGTTTAGCAGTCAGGGTCAGCGGGGTCGCCTTTGATGCGCTGCCCGCCTGCCCGCAGCTTTGCTGGACCTGGGCACGGGGGTCCGCTAACCTTGGCGCGCAAGGGCGCGTTCGAACTTAAACCACGGGTGCCGGCGGCGGGTCCAGCCGCTTCGGCGCCAAAGTCCCCATCGTCGGGGGCGAAAACAAGAAGGTCCGAATTCACAAATGGGCGGCGGATTCCAGTTCATCGACATCATTCTCATCGCCATGGTCGCGGCGTTTTTCGTGCTGCGCCTACGCAGCGTGCTCGGCCGCCGTGACGGCAACGACGGCAGCGGCCACCGCGATCCGTTCAAGCCGGTCCCGCCCGAGGAGGCCGCCGACGGCAAGGTCATTTCCCTGCCCGAACGCAAGGTCGACGATTCGCCGCAATCGAAATCCGATCCCGGCGCCTTCGCCGCCGAGGGCACGATCGACAACGGCTTGGTGCAGATCCGGGTCGCCGATCCCGATTTTTCGCCGGACGAATTCCTGTCGGGTGCCCGCGTCGCCTTCGAGATGATCCTGGACGCCTTCGCCGCCGGGGACGTGAAGACCTTGAAGTCCCTGCTGGATCCCGGCGTGTTCGCCGATTTCGAGGCGGCGATCCGCGACCGCGAGGAACACGGCCATACGGTCGAAGATACCCTGGTCGGCTTCAAGTCGGTCGACATCGTCGAGGCCTATATGGAAGGCCGCATCGCCAACATCACCATCAAGTTCGTGACGGAACAGGTCAACGTGNCCCGCGACGCCGACGGCCAGGTCGCCGAAGGCAACCCGAATGAGGTNATCACGGTCACCGATTTCTGGACCTTCGCCCGCGACACCAAGGCCCGCGACCCCAACTGGGCCCTGGTCGCGACCCATAGTGCCGACTAGGCAGGCGATGGGGGGCTCTCGCGTCCGCCGCCGTTCGTCCGCCTGGGCGCTGGTCCTGGCGGTTCTCGCTTCCGGCCTCGTCGCGGGCTGCGGTGCCATCCAACAGATCGTTCCCGCCGGCGACTTTCAGGCCCCGGCCGAGGTGCCGCCGCAACTGATTCTCGAGCCCGCCGAGTTCAAGACCCTGCCCGGCTGGCGCGCGGACGTGCTGTCCGACGCGCTGGCGGCGTTCCTCGCATCCTGCCCGGCGGTCGCCGCCAAGCCCGCCGATCAGCCGCTCGGTTATCTGCCCGAACACGGCACCATGGGCGATCTCGCGAAAATCTGCGCCGAGGCCCGCGGCCTCAACACCAAAAGCACGGCACAGCTGCAGTTCTTCGTCGAGCGCAGCTTCCGGCCCTTCCATGTGCGCGACGGCCAGAAACGGGACGGCAAGTTCACAGGCTATTACGAGCCCCTGCTGCGCGGCAGCTTCCAGCCCACTGCCCGCTATCGCTATCCGGTCTATGCCCGCCCGCGCGATATCGTGGTGGTCGAGCTCGGCATGTTCGATCCGGACCGCAAGGGCGAACAGTTGGCCGGGCGGCTCGTCGACGACCGCCTGCTGCCCTATTACGACCGCCGCGACATCCTCGAGGGCGCCCTGCGCGGCCGGCAGCTCGAACTGCTCTGGGTCGACAGCGCCATCGACCTGTTCTTTTTGCATGTCCAGGGCTCGGGCCGCATCCTGCTGCCCGACGGCAGCCATGTCCGGCTCGCCTTCTCGGGCCGCAACGGCCACCGCTATTCCTCCATCGGCCGCGAACTGGTGGCCGAGGGCGCGATGAAGGTGGAGGACGTGACCATGCCGTCCCTGCGCGCCTGGATGACGGCCAATCCGCTGGCCGCCGAACAATTGATGCTGAAAAACCGGTCCTTCATCTTTTTCCGCGTGGAAAAGGACGAGGCCGTGAAGGGCGCCATGGGGATGCCGCTGACCGCCGGCCGCTCGCTTGCCGTCGATCCCAAATACGTGCCGCTGGGCCTGCCGCTCTGGCTGGTGACGACGGATCCGCTCGATCCCAAGAACGCAAAACCGCTGACCCGCATGGTGGTCGCCCAGGACACGGGATCGGCCATCAAGGGCATCGTGCGCGGCGATCTGTTCTGGGGCTTCGGGGCCGAGGCCGAGGCCCGCGCCGGGCTGATGAACGAAGCCGGCGTGTACTACCTTCTGCTGCCGCGCAAGTAACCACCGTTCGGCCTTGTCAATCGGCGGCCAAGCCCGCATTCTGCGGCGATCATGACCGAACATTCCCCCATTCCGGCAAATCCGCCCGCGTCCCCGCATGTCGGCCTGTTCGCGACCTGCCTCGTCGACCTGATGCGGCCCAGCGTCGGCTTCGCCACGGTGAAGCTGCTGGAGGATGCGGGCTGTAAGGTCTCCGTGCCCCAGGCTCAGACCTGCTGCGGCCAGCCGGCGTACAATTCCGGCGACAGCCCGGATGCCCGCGACATCGCCAAGAACGTGATCGCCGTGTTCGAAGGCTTCGATTACGTGGTCGCCCCCTCCGGGTCTTGCGCGGGGATGATTTCCCACCACTACCCCCATGTGTTGAAGGACGACGCGGCCTGGAAGCCCCGGGCGGAGGCCCTGGCCGCCAAGACCTTCGAGCTGGTGGCGTTCCTGTGCGACGTCATGCGGGCCGATGTCCGCCCGCCGGACCTGGCCGCGACGGCGACCTATCATGACAGCTGCTCCGGCCTGCGCGAATTGGGCATCAAGACGCAGCCGCGCGCCCTGCTCGGCAAGGTCGGCGGGCTGCGCCTGGTCGAGGGCGACATTCCGGAAACCTGCTGCGGTTTCGGCGGCCTGTTCTGCGTCAAGTATCCCGACATTTCCGAAAAGATGGTCGACGCCAAGGCCGACGACATCCTGGCCACGGGGGCGGACCTGCTGCTGGCCGGCGACCTGGGCTGCCTGATGAACATGGCCGGGCGGCTGAAGCGCCGGGGGGCGGCCGTCGAGGCCCGCCACGTCGCCGAGGTCCTGGCCGGGATGACGGACCAGCCCGCCATCGGCGAAGCGGACGAGGACACGGCCTGATGGAAAGCCAGACCCGGCGGTTCAAATCGAATGCCCGCGAGGCCATGGCCGACGGCCAGCTGGCCCAGGCCCTGACGCGGCTGGGCGAAGGCTTTCCCCTGCGCCGGGCCGAGGCCGTCGACCGCCTGCCCGAATTCGACCAATTGCGCGACGCCGCCAAGGCGATCAAGGACCATACCTTGGCGCATTTGGACCTTTACCTGGAACAGTACGAAGCCCGGGTCACCGAAGCGGGCGGCCANGTNCATTGGTGCCGCACGGGCCAGGACGCGCGGGAAAAGATTCTGGAGATCTGCCGCAGCGTGGGTGCGAAGACCGTGACCAAGTCGAAATCCATGATCGGCGAGGAAATCGCCATCAACGATTTCCTCGAGGAAAACGGCGTCGCCCCCATCGAAACGGATCTGGGTGAATACATCATCCAGCTGCGCAAGGAGCCGCCGTCGCATATCATCGCGCCCGCCGTGCATCTGAACAAAGGCCAGGTCGAGGACACCTTCCGCAAGGCCCATACCAACCTGGACCCGGNGCGCAACCTGGACGANCCCAAATCCCTGTTGGAAGAAGCGCGGAATGAGCTGCGCGAAAAATTCCTCAATGCCGACGTCGGCCTGACCGGGGCCAACTTCCTGATCGCCGAAACGGGCACCAACGTGCTGGTCACCAACGAAGGCAACGCNGACCTGACCTATTCCCTGCCCCGCGTGCATATCGTCATCGCGTCCCTGGAAAAGGTCATCCCGACNCTGGAGGACACGGCGACGGTGCTGCGCGTGCTGGCGCGNTCCGGCACGGGGCAGGACATCACCGTCTACACCACCTTCTGCACGGGGCCGAAGCGGCCGGCCGACCTGGACGGGCCCGACGAATACCATGTGGTTCTTCTGGACAACGGGCGGACGGANCTGGTCGGCACGGAGTTCCAGGACATGCTGCGCTGCATCCGCTGCGGATCGTGCCTCAACCACTGCCCGGTCTATCACGCCATCGGCGGCCATGCGTATGGCTGGGTCTATTCCGGGCCCATGGGGGCCGTGCTGATCCCGGGTCTGATCGGCATTCACGAAGCGGGCGACCTGCCCAACGCCTCGACCCTGTGTGGGAAGTGCGAGACCGTCTGTCCCATGCGCATCCCCCTGCCCCGGATGCTGCGCGCCTGGCGTGAACGCCAGTATCAGCGCAAGGGCAATTCGGCGGCGGCGCGCTGGGCGCTCGGGCTCTGGGCCGGGCTCGCCAAGCGGCCCAAGCTTTACCGCGCCGTGACCGGGCCGCTGATGACCACCCTTGCGATCCTGGGCCGCAAACGCGGGCGGTTCCGCTGGCTGCCGCTGGCCGGCGGCTGGACCGGCCCCCGCGACCTGCCCGCCCCCCAGGGCGACAGCTTCATCGCGCAATACCACAAGGGCCCGGTGGGGGCCGTGGTGCGGAGCAAGTCCTCATGAGCGGGCGCGAACAGATCCTCGGCGACCTGCGCGCCGCCCTGACCCAATCCAACGACGGCGCCCGCCGCGCCGCCGTGGCCCAGCGCCTGTCGGCCAAGGCGCGCCACGTCATCCCGGCCCGGGGCCAGGATACCGGACCCGCCGCCACCGACCGCTTCCAGGCCGAGGCCGAACGGGTCCAGGCCACGGTTGCCCGCGTGACATCCCTGGACGATCTGCCCGGCGCCGTCGCCGACTATCTGGCGGCGCAGAACCTGCCCGCCGCCGTGCGCATGACGCCGGACCCGCGCCTCAGGGCCGCGCCTTGGGACAAGACGGCGATCACCATTGCCGAAGGCCCGGCCCAGGGGTCCGACACGGCGGGCGTCAGCCATGCCTTCGGCGCCGTCGCGGAAACGGGATCGCTGGTGTTTTTCTCCGGCCCCGAAAGCCCGACCACGGTCAACTTCCTGCCGCCGGTGCATATCGCGGTGCTGCGCGCGTCCGACATTTCCGGCTGTTTCGAGGACATCTGGTCGCGCCTGCGCAAGGACCGCGCGGGGGCCGAGGGCGGCGACCGCTTCATGCCGCGCACGGTCAACTGGATCACCGGCCCGTCGCGCACGGCGGATATCGAGCTTACCCTGTTCCTCGGCATCCACGGGCCCAAGCATCTGCACATCGTGATTGTGGACGATGGGGACGATGGCGGACAAACGGGCTAAGGGACCGCAGACCCCGCCGGAAGACGACGCCCTGTGGGCGTTGGTCACCCGCGACGTCAAACCCCTTCCCGTCCGCGAAGCCCGCATCGATCATCCGGACCCGGACCCGGCCGCGCCGCCCGCGAAGGCCAGCCCGCCGCCGCGCAGCTATCGGACGACGTCTCTTCCCGAACCGCCGCCCCTCACCCCCGCCGCCGCCCGCGAGCTTCGCCATGGCGCCGCCCCCGGCCTCGACCGCCGCACCCAGACCAACATGCGGCGCGGCAAGATGGCGGTGGAGGCGCGCCTCGACCTGCACGGCATGACGCAATCGATCGCGCATCAGGAACTGATCGGCTTCATCACCCGGGCCTATGGTCAGGGCAAGCGCTGCGTGCTGGTCATCACCGGCAAGGGGACGCGCGACACCGGCGAAATCGGCGTGCTGCGCCAGGCCGTGCCCGGCTGGCTCAACGCGCCGCCGCTGAAGGGCCTGATCCACGCCTTCGATTACGCCGCCCG
>JGI25320J50211_1000729_pt1 | contig 16963 bp, 17 predicted proteins | sample AutmiccommuBRH21_FD_50211 | JGI IMG/M metagenome (IMG submission 50211)
TCGTCGAACACGCATTCGGCCCCGGCGTCCATCAAGGTCCTGGCGTAACCCGCAACCTCGCGCGCGTGGGACGCCCCGGCGAAACCCAGCACCCGCATGCCNGCCCGCCGGGCCGCCGTGACGCCGGCGGTGGAATCCTCGATCACCAGACAGTCCNNGGGTGCCCGGCCCATGGCGTTGGCGGCGTGCAGGAACAGGTCCGGTTCCGGCTTGCCGCGCTTGACCATGGCGGCGGAAAACAGGTGCGGCGTGAAGAACGGCAGCAGGCCGGAAAGGCCCAACGTCGTTTCCATCTTCACGATCGGGCCGGACGACGCGACGCAGCGGTCGTGGGAAAGGCCCCGCACCATGTCCAGCACGTCCGGCATGGGCTTCAATTCGCGCTCGAAGGCTTCCCGGTCCTTGACCTTCAGGGCTTCGATGAAGTCATCCGGCAGATCGACGCCTTCGCCGCGCACCAGGTTGACGATATCGGTCATCCATTTGCCGGTGAAGCGTTCGCGGCACTGTTTGGCGGTGACCGGATAGCCGTGGGCCGAGAGATGCGCGGCCAGGACGCGCGACGCGATCATCTCGCTGTCCACCAGCACGCCGTCGCAGTCGAATATCAGAAGCATGGATCGCTCNCCGAATGAGAGGAGGGGCGGCGCAGGTGTACGGGCAGCGGCCGTTGTTTGTAAAGAACGCATCGCGCCTGACCGCTTTGGATCAACGCGCCAGATCGGTTTCGCGGATGTGGTCGAGCAGGCCCCGGGACGCGGCCTCGATCATGTCGAGCACCGTTTCGAACCCGTTGCCGTCGCCGTAATAGGGATCGGGCACTTCCGTCAGGCCAAGTTCGGGCGCGAAGGCGAGGAACAGGTGCAGGCGGTGTTCCCGTCCCTTGGGCGCCATCTGGGCGAGCGCCGCATGATTGCGCCGGTCCATGGCGAGCAGGTAGTCGAAGTCCATGAAATCCTGGGCCCGGGTCTGGCGGCCGCGCAGGTCCGACAGGTCGACGCCCCGGCGCCGGGCGGCGGCTTGCGCACGGTCGTCCGGCGGCGCGCCGATGTGCCAGCCGCTGGTGCCGGCGGAATCGGTGGCGATCACGCCGTCCAGGCCCTCCCGGCGGACAAGGTCGCGGAACACGCCCTCGGCCGTGGGCGAGCGGCAGATATTGCCAAGGCAGACGAACAGAACGTTGACCAGGGCACCGCCCTCTTTGTTAAGTGGTGGCGAAAACAGTCAAGGGCGCAGCATAGCGCGCGGCGGGGAGCCACAACAACCATGCCCAGATCAGCAGCGTCCGGCGCGCCGGAATCCATCGTCATCCTGACGGGGGCGGGCATCTCCAAGGAATCGGGGCTCGCGACCTTCCGCGATGCGGACGGCATCTGGGCGCGCCACCGGATCGAGGACGTGGCCACGCCCGAAGCCTATGCCCGCGACCCGGAACGGGTGCTCGGCTTCTACAACGCCCGGCGCCGGGGTGCGGTCGCCGCCGACGTGCGGCCCAACGCGGCGCATCTCGCCCTGGCCCGGCTGGAAGCCGAATGGCCCGGCGCGGTCACGGTCGTGACCCAGAACATCGACGACCTGCACGAGCGGGCGGGCAGCCGCAACCTGATCCACATGCACGGCGAATTGCTGAAGGCGCGCTGTACCGCGTGTTCCGGGGTGCATCCCTGGCGGGACGACATCACCCTGGACCATGCCTGTCCGGCCTGCGCGTCCCTGGGCACCCTGCGCCCCAATGTGGTGTGGTTCGGGGAAATGCCGCTCGGCCTGGACGCCATCGATGCCGCCCTGGCGGGCTGCGCGTTGTTCATCTCCATCGGTACGTCGGGCAACGTCTATCCGGCGGCGGGGTTCGTGCAGCATGTGCGGATGCGGGGCGGGGTGCGAACGGTGGAATTGAACCTGGAACCCAGCGAGGGCGCCACCCTGTTCGAGCAGGCGCGCTACGGTCCCGCGTCGGAAATCGTGCCGGCCTTCGTCGATGACGTGTTGGCAGAGGGGCTTGCCGCCGCAGGCTAGCTTTTGTTGACCAGACGCACGCCGTCGAAATCCTCGAGCTTCTCCGCGTCGATGATCTGATGGATCAGGTTGCCGTAGGTCTTGGGGATTTCCGAATACTGGGTCAGACGCGTCGCCAGGTGGCGGGCGTCCGGGTCGCGGCCCTGGCCGCGCATCTCGAGGCGCGCCTGGCGGAAGTCCAGATAGGCCGGATGGGTGTTCAGGTTCAGCATGTAATGACCGACGCCCTCGCTCAGGTCAGCATACTTCACGATCTTGAAGCCGTTGGCCTTTTCCGGCTCCAGCCCNGGGGTGTCGGGGTTGTAGGTGCGCACGCCGAACAGGTTGTTGGCGTCGCGCGCGAACCGCGAGGTGCCCCAGCCGCTTTCCAGCGCCGCCTGGGCCAGCACCATGGAGGCGGGGATGACGTCGACGCGCCGTCGCAGGGTCGCCACGTCGCCGGGCGTCACGTTGTATTTTTCCCAGATGTATTCGGGGACGTCCTTGGCCGGGCCGGCGGCGTGGCGGCGCTCGGCGCGGATGCGGGCGTTCTCGCGGGCGACCAGCGGCAGGGCGATCTTGAGGAAGGCCTGTTTCTTGGCGCCGAGATCAAGCATGTCCAGGTCGGTCGTGATGCGGGCCGCGAACACCGGCGGCACCACGCCGGTCCTGCGCACCTTGTCGAGGGACACGGCATGCAGCGGGTCATGGGGCAGGGCAGCCAGGGATTGTGTCTGGTTCTGGACCTGCATCCGGACGCCGCGGTCGGTGATGTCGAAGGCGATCCCGGCGGCGGCCAGCAGAAGGGCGGTAAGCCCCGCCGTGGCGGTCCAATGCACCGGGGTCAGGCGCTGCAGGCATGCGGTCATGTTCATCACTTTCCTGTGTGGCCAAGATGTGTGCGGCCCGCGGGCGTTGCAAGGCCTTATCGTCCTTGCCNTGTTTGGGCGGCGGCTTCTTGAATGCCCCGGAATGGGTGCGGCATCAGGGCCGTATTGGGGCCATTCCGTGGCAACTTGTAACAGAAAGCGGCCGCCTGTCGTCGATCGCCGTTCTACCGGCCACCGCAGGGCGGCAGGGACAGAAGATAGGCGACGAGATCACGGCGCGCCCGATCGTCCTTGATGCCGTCATAGGTCATGGTGGTGCCGGGCACGACTCCCAACGGGTCGGCAAGGAACCGGTCGAGGGTCTGGGCGTTCCAGGTGAACCCCGCGGCCCGCAGGGCATCGGAATATTCGAACCCGGAAAGGCCCCCGGCCCGCCGGCCGTTGAGCCCGCAATGGCGCGGGCCGACGCGGTCATGGGCAACGGCGTGACAGGCCAGGCAGCGTTCGTAAACCTGTTTGCCGCGGGCGGGGTCCGGGGCAACGGTGGCCGGTGCCGGGGGCGCGGCGGCGATAACCGCCGCCGCCAGCGGTCCGGCCCAGGCCCGGCGAAGGGCGGCGCGGGCGCGGTCGGCGGCCCCCTTTCGGGGACCGCCACCGGCTGCGCCGAAGGGGGTGCGGCGCGCGGGCATTACGATACGAAGGCCACGGGAACGGGATTCTGGCCCAGGGCGTTGCGCAGCACCGCCCAATGCATGGCCTCGTCGCCGAGGATGCTGGCCGCCGCCTTGGCCAGATCGCGGTTCTGGAACAAGGGTACGGCGCCCAGGTAGGCGCTGACCGCGCCCTTTTCCAAACCGGCGGCGAAGCCCAGCACGTCGTTCTGGGACTTCAACTGGTCGACCGGGAAGTCATAGGCCTTTTTCGCGTCCACGGGCGTGCCGCCGAGCGACCGTACGGTCTTGGCCAGGACATCCGCGTGTTCCTTGTGGTGGCCCTGGAACTGTACGGCGAGGTCCAGCACCGGTTTCTGCAGCAGTCCGCTTTCGGCCCCCACCTGATAGGCGGCGATGGCTTCCAGTTCGGCCCCGAGGGCGGTGTTCAGGATCGAGACGTCGGCGGCGCTGGCGCTGCTGCCGGCGGCGGCGCTTTCGCATCCGGCAAGCATGGCGACGGCGGCGGCCGACAGGGTCAGGGTGCCGGCGCCGCGCAGGAAGCTGCGGCGGGGCAGGATCAGGCCGCTGTCGGTCTCGGCCAGGGGGGTGGCTTGGATATCGGTCATGATGGTCTCCTTTTTGGTTGGGTTGGGGGGTTTGAACCTGGACAAAGGGGTGGCGTTGACGCCCGATGGGGCGCCGGGACATCAGGAAAATTCCTGAAAGGTCAGCCGGGCGTGGGTGTCAGGCGGCCGAGAACCCCGTTGACGATGCGGTCGCAGCGCGCGCCGGCGAAGGGATGGACATCCTGCAGGGCGCTACCGGCATCCCGGTCGAGCAGATCGCGCAGCCGCGCCCGCGCCCGGTGGAACCGGGTGCGGACCGTCGACGGCGGAATGCCCAGCATGTCCGACGTTTCATCGACGGAAAATTCCTCGATCCCGCGCAGGACGAAGACCGTCCGGAAGTCCTCGGGCAACTGGGCGATGGCGGCTTCGAGATAGCGGCGGATCTGATCCCGCGCCGCGTCCTGTTCCGGCGTGGTGGCCTGGGCGGCCAGCCCGCCCGCCGGGCGCAGATGGGCGGCCATGGAGATCACGTTTTCCATCGTATCCAATGGTTCGGTCATGCGGGTTTTCCTGCCGCGGTTGTGGACTTCATGAAGGGCGATCTTGACCAGCCAGGTCGACAGCCGCGCCCGTCCGTCGAACCGGTCGATCGCCCGGAACGCCTTGATGTAGGTTTCCTGGATGACGTCCTCGGCATCGGCGTCGCTGGGCACAAGGTTGCGGACAAAGCGGTAGAGCAGCCGGTTATGGGCGCGCATGATGGCTTCGAACGCCGCGTGGTCGCCGGCGCGGGCCCGGCCGATGACGGCCTCCGTCACCGTGACGTCTTTGTGAACGGGCTTCCCGGCGCTGTGCATTGAATTTCGTCCTCAGGCGGTTAACTGTGTCTGGTCGTTGGACGCGGCCGGGCGTGAAAAGGTTCCCGCCTTTTTTTCAGATCATGCGTGGCGGCCCGCATCGCAATGACATTTATCCGCCGCAACGGTGCGGGAGGGCCGGCATGGGATCGGAAAATCTGGAAACGGTGCTTGCGCGGGCCCGCGCCTGCACCACCTGCGCGGGGCATCTGCCGCTCGGCCCCCGGCCCGTGGTGCGCATGGCGCCCTCGGCGCGGGTGCTGATCATCGGCCAGGCGCCGGGCACCAAGGTTCATGCCTCGGGCGTGCCCTGGGACGACAAGTCGGGGGAGCGGCTGCGCGACTGGCTGGCGGTCGGCCCCGACGTATTTTATGACGAAACCCGCATCGCCATCATGCCCATGGGTTTCTGTTATCCGGGGCGCGCCCCCAAGGGCGGCGACAATCCGCCGCGCCCGGAATGCGCGCCGCAGTGGCACGGGGCCCTGCGCGCCTTGCTGCCCGAGGTTCGTTTGACCCTACTGATCGGCACCTACGCCCAGAAATACCATCTGGGCCCCCGCGCCCCCGCGACCATGACCGAAACGGTCGCGCGTTGGCGCGACTTTCTGCCGGATTACCTGCCGACCCCTCATCCCAGTTGGCGCACCACCCATTGGATGACCAAGAATCCCTGGTTCGAATCGGACCTGCTNCCGGATCTTCGGCGCGTCGTGGCCAAGGCCCTGGCCTGATGGGGCGGCCCCGCCGCGGGGGNTGCCAGGGGTCTTGACGCCGGGGGCGGGGGGCGCGATGCTTATTCGATAAGTTCATCGACTTGAACTTGTTTTGCGAACGCGCCAGGGAACGGGACGGGAATCCCTTGGAACACATCGCCGCATCGGACATCCTGCGCCGCCTGGAATTCGACAATCCCTGGTGGGCCTTCCGCTCGGGCACGCGGGTACGCTTCCGCCACCCGCCGCAGCGGGGGTTCGCCCGCGATTTCGCGGCCCGCGCCCTCGACCCCGCGCTCGACGTGCCGCTGATCGCCGCCGGCCCGCCGGGGGCCGGCAAGACCATCGTTCTGCGCCAGACCCTGGCCGCCGTGGTCCGCGCCGGTGTGTCGCCCATGCGCATCGCCTATCTGTCCTTGGGCGCGCCCGTGTTTTCCGGCGAGGACCTGGCGGCCCTGGCCGACCGGGTGCTCGACCGCTTCGCCTACGGCCGCGACGAAAAGGTGTTCCTGTTCCTCGACGACCTGGATTACGTCGCCGACGGGGTGGGTCAGCTGGCGGCCCTGCAATCCCGCCTGCCCAATGCACGGCTGATCGCCGGCCTGTCGTCGGGCGCCCCGCGCCTGACCCCGGGACGCGCCGGCGTCGACGGCGGCGCCGTCGAGGTCCGCATCTTGCCGCCGCTCAGCTTTGCCGAATTCATGGGCTTCCGGCGCACGGACGCGGGCGGCGTGCTGCCCGAGGCCGGGTCGTCCCTGCCGCTCGACACGAGACGGATCGCGGCTCTCAACGACGAATTCGCGCGTTATGTCGCGTTCGGCGGCTTTCCCTCGGGCATTGCCGCCAAGCGCGAGGACGAAGCGCCCCCGGCCCTGGTCCGCGACGCCCTGCTGCACGATGTCCTGCACCGCGACCTGGCAGCCTTCGCCGGGGTGATCGAACCGCGCGANCTGGGCCGCCTGTTCGCCGTCCTGGCCCGCAACACGGGCGGCGAGGCNGCCATNGAGGACCTGGCCCGGGCCACGGGCGTGGCCAAGAACACGCTGCGCAAGTATCTCGATTTTTTGGAAGGCGCGTTCCTGATCCGCCGGGTGCCGCGCCTCAACCGCGACGGCCGGCCGTTCCAGCGCCAGGTGCTGTTCAAGGTCTATCTGACCTCGCCTACTCTCTATACGGCCTTGTTCGGCCCCGTCGCCCCCGATGACCCCGGCTACGCGCGGCTGGTCGAAACGGCGGTCGCCGCGCAATGCTTCGCCACGGGCCTGGCCGACCGCCTGGCCTACGCCAGCTGGAAGGGCGGCATGGTCGATCTGGTTCTGCTCGACAAACCGGACGGGCGCCCGGAACAGCTGTTCCAGTTCGACTGGTCGGGGGCGGTGGCGGCATCGGACAACGGGCCGGATACGATGGTCAATTTCGCCGTGCGCACCAATCCGGACGCGCGCATGACCCTTTTGACCCGGGACCGGGGCGGGCCGGCGCGGCGCGGCGGGCTTGACCTCAATCTGGTGCCGGCTTCGCTCTACGCCTATTGGCTGGGCACGCGGAAAGCCTGAGTTACCGGCCCGCGGCCGCCTCGGCCAGCAGCCAGTCGCGGAACGCCTTGACCGGGGCCTCGTCGCGGCGCGCCTGACGGCTCACGAAATAGCATCCCTCGCCGCGCAAAAGGTCGCGCTGGAACGGGGCGGCCAGGCGCCCGGCCTCCAGCGCGTCGCGCACCTGGGCCTCGCGGGTGATGGCGATGCCCATGCCGGCCTCGGCGGCGTCGAGCGCCATGGTCGTCAGATCGAAGGTCTGGCCCTGGTCCGGGTCGACCGCGGATGCCGGGACCCCCGCCGCCGTCAGCCAGCGCGCCCAGTCGCCCCGCCGGTGATAGGTGTGCAGCAGCGTGTGGCCGCGAAGGTCGCGGGGATCGGCAAGCGGCCGGTCGCCTTCCAGCAGGCGCGGATGGCACACGGGGAACACGTCTTCCTTGAACAGCAAATCCGCCGTCATGCCGGGCCAGACNCCGGCGCCGAACTGGATCGCCGCGTAAACGTCGTCGCGGTCGAAATCGATGGGCCGCGCACTGGTCGCGATATGCACGGAAATGCCCGGATGCAGGGCCTGGAAGCGGCCCAGGCGCGGCACCAGCCAGCGGATCGCGAAGGTCGGGGTGACATGGATGTGCAATTCCGTCGATGTCTGGTTGCGCGACAGGGCGCGACACGCCAGGTTGATCTGGCCGAACGCGTCGGCCAGCTGCTGGGCCAGGCGTTCGCCCTCGAAGGTCAGGCGCCGCGCCCCCCCTTCGACCTGGAACAGGCGNANGCCNAGCCAGTCCTCCAGGTTCTTGACCTGATGGCCGACCGCCGAGGGCGTCACGCACAGCTCGTCCGCCGCCCGCGCCAGGGTGCCGAGCCGGGCCGTGACCTCGAAGGCGCGGAGCGCATTGAGCGGCGGAATGGGGTGCGCCATGAGCGGAGATTTCCTCAAACACTTCGATAGATTTGATCGGTTGCCGCGTTTCGGCGGCGGCGTACAATAGCGCCAAGGACCCGGAATGCAAACGGGCCGAAAAACGACGTAGAAAAACTAGGGATGCATCCGCAATGAACATGACCGTTGAACGGCTCGGGGGAAGTTTCGCCGCCCGGGTCTCCGGGATCGACGCCGGAAATCTCAGCAATGCCCAGGCCGCCGATCTGCACCAGGCCTATCTCGACCACAAGGTGCTGGTCATCGAAGGGCAGGATCTGTCCGTCGCCCAGTTCGATGCCTTCGGCACGCTGTTCGGCGAAACCGTCGAGCATCCGGTGAAGAACTTCCTCCACCCCGACTTTCCCAAGGTCATGGTGCTGTCCAATTCGACCCGCCACGGCAAGCCCGTGGGGGTGAAGGACGCNGGNTCNTTCTGGCATTCCGACCGTTCCTACATGGAGCGCGCGGCGGATGCGACGATCCTCTATTCCATCGAAATTCCCGACGAAGGCGGCGACACCTTCTTCGGCGACATGGAGGCGATCTACGACGCCCTGCCGGACAAGACCAAGGCCCGCATCGACGGCCGGCAGTACGTATCGCAGTACCGCTGGTGCACCAACCGGGGCGATCCGGAATCGCGTTGGAACTTCCTGACCCCGGAAGAAATGGAAAAGACTCCGCCGGTCGTCCGCCCCATCGTGCGCACGCATCCGGAAACGGGGCGCAAGGGCCTGTTCGTGTTCCCGGGGGCGTCGGCGGGCGTCAAGGGCATCGTCGGCATGGACGCCATCGAAAGCGCCGACCTTTTGGACGAGCTGTTCGACCACATGACACAGCCGGAATTTCATTTTCAGTTCAAATGGCGCGATCCCGGCACCATCGTTTTGTGGGACAACCGCTGCGTCATGCACCGGGCGACGACCAAGAACCTGCCGCCGGACAAGGTGCGGACCCTGCACCGCATTTCCACCCTGGGCGACGTGCCGGCCTGATCCCCTTTCGGAACGGAGACAAAACGGATGAGCGGCAAGATCGCCCTGATGGTGGAATTCGGCGTCAAGGCAGAGCGGCGGGCCGACTTCCTCGCCCTGATGCGGTCCCACGCCAAGATGACGTTGGACAGCGAGCCCGGGTGCGAGCAGTTCGACGTACTCGACCCCACGGAGGCCAGCGACAGCGTGTTCCTCTACGAGCTTTATACGGACAAGGCGGCGGTCGACGCGCATATGAACTCGGCGTTGCTGGCATCGACGCGCGGCAGCTACGACGACATGATCACGTCGAAGCGCGTGGTGTGGTGCGGGGTAAGCTGAGAAAAGGGAGCCGACAGCCATGACCATGGCCGTGGACAGGCTGGGCGCCGGATTCGTCGCCCGCGTCACCGGCGTCGATCTCGGCGCCATGACGGCGGATGACCGCGCCGCCCTGCACCGTGCCTATCTGGCGCATAAGGTGCTGGTCATCCCGGACCAGACCCTTTCCCTCGACGCCTTTGCCGCCTTCGGGCGCCTGTTCGGGGAAATCGCCAAGCATCCCGTGGCCCGCTTTACCCATCCCGACCATCCCGACGTCATGGTGCTGTCCAACGATACCCGGTTCGGCAAGCCCGCGGGATTGCGCGACGCCGGGTCCTACTGGCATTCCGACCGCGCCTACATGGCGGAAACGGCCAATGCCACCATCCTTTATTCCCAGGATATTCCGGACGACGGCGGCGACACCCTGTTCGCCGACCTGGAGGCCGCCTACGACACTCTGCCCGGCGACCTGAAGGCGCAATTGGACGGCCGGCGGTACGTCTGCCACTACCGCTGGACCGCCGACCGCGACGATCCGGAATCGCGCTGGATGCGCCTGACGCCCGAGGAACAGGACGCCACACCGCCCGTCGAGCGGCCCCTGGTGCGCACCCATCCGGAAACCGGGCGCAGGTCCCTCTTCGTCTTTCCCGGCATCGCCTGCGGCGTGCGCGGCGTGATCGGCATGGACGACGGGGACAGCGGGTCCATGCTGCGACGCGTGTTCGACCACATGGTGGACGAACGGTTCCAGTACCGCTTCCGCTGGCCCGGGCCGGGGGTCGTCGTGCTGTGGGACAACCGCTGCGTCATGCACAAGGCGACGACGAAACAGCTGCCGCCCGACAAACTGCGCACCCTGTTCCGCGTCAGCACCATGGCCGGCGTGCCGGCGTAAGGCNCGACCCACGCGCCGTTATTGCNTGGGATCAGCCGCCGTTGCGCTTCAGCGTCATCAGGCGCAGCGCGTTCAGCTTGATGAAGCCCTGGGCGTCGCGCTGGTCGTANACCTGNTCTTCCTCGAAGGTGACCAGCGCCTCGTCGTAGAGGCTGTTGGGCGACTTGCGGCCCGTGACCATGACGTTGCCCTTGTACAGCTTCAGGCGCACCGTGCCGGTCACGCGTTCCGCCGCCGTGTCGATGGCCGCCTGCAGCATCTGGCGTTCGGGCGCGAACCAGAACCCGTTGTAGATCAGTTCCGCATAGCGCGGCATCAACTCGTCGCGCTGATGCATGGCGCCGCGGTCCAGCGTGATGCTCTCCATCGCACGGCGGGCGGCGAACAGCACGGTGCCGCCGGGGGTCTCGTAGACGCCGCGCGATTTCATGCCGACGAAACGGTTTTCGACGATGTCCAGGATGCCGATGCCGTTGGCCCCGCCCAGGTCGTTCAGCTTGGTCAGCAGGGTGGCGGGCGACATCTTCTCGCCGTTCACGGCGACGGCGTCGCCGCGCTCGAAATCGATGGTGATTTCCGTGACCTTGTCGGGCGCGTCCCAGGGGGCGACGACGCGGGTATAGATGCTGTCATCCGCCTCGACCCAGGGGTCTTCCAGCACCTTGCCTTCCGAGGAAATGTGCAGAAGGTTGGCGTCCTGGGAATAGGGGGCCTCGCCGCGCTTGTCCTTGGGGATCGGGATCTGGTGCTTTTCCGCGTATTCGATCAGCCGCGTGCGCGACGTCAGGTCCCATTCGCGCCAGGGGGCGATGACGCGGATCGAGGGGTTCAGCGCGTAATAGCCCAATTCGAACCGCACCTGGTCGTTGCCCTTGCCGGTNGCNCCNTGGGACACGGCGTCNGCCCCCGTCTCGGCGGCGATCTCGATCTGGCGCTTGGCGATCAGCGGCCGCGCGATGGAGGTGCCCANCAGGTAGGTGCCTTCGTACAGGGCGGCCCCCCGGAACATGGGGAACACGTAGTCGCGCACGAATTCCTCGCGCAGGTCCTCAACGAAGATCTGCTTGATGCCCAGCATCTCGGCCTTCTTGCGCGCGGGCTCCAGCTCGCCGCCCTGGCCCAGGTCGGCGGTGAAGGTCACGACCTCGGCGCCGTAGGCGTCCTGCAGCCAGCGCAGGATGACGGAGGTATCCAGGCCGCCCGAATAGGCGAGCACGACTTTTTTCACGTCTTTGGTCATGGCGGGTTCCCTGATGCGGCGCGGGCGCAAAAGCGGCCCGCTGAAAGACGGCGCAGTATAGGGATTTCGCCTCGCGCCGCAATACGCGGGCCGGCAAAAATCACCTGCCGGCGGGATCAGAAATTATACATCACGCTGGCCGCGAACACGTTGGAATAGGCCGTATCGGACAGGATGTAGAATTCCCATTCGCCGCGCAGGGCCAGGCGGTCGGAAAACCGGTAATCCGCCCCCAGGCCGAGCACGACGCCCGCGCCCGTTTCCTCCTGAGGGGTGGCCGTCGCCGCACTGTCCGCATCCTCCCACCACAGGCTGACGCCCGCGCGGACAAACGGTTTTAAGGGCGTGTTCAGGGGCAGGCTCAACAGGGCGCTTGTCGTGAAGGCATGGAACTGGCTTTCCTCCGTCGACCCGTTGGCGAAGTGCTCGTCGAACGCGCCGACCTTGCCGATCGACGCCTCGAAGGCCAGGACATCGTTGGGCCGGTAGCCGCCGAAGATCTTCCAGGCGAAGGGTTTCTCGTTNAGGGTCGTGTTCGCATTGTCGCTCTCGTAATCGAACACGCCCAGGCCCAGGCCGCCGCCGGCGTAGAANCGCTGCGGGTGGACGGATCTCTGGTCTTCGACGGGCACGGATTGCTTTTGGCTGGCGTAGCGGGCGGCGGGATCGCTGTCTCCGCCCGGAGGGGCGGCCTGGCCACGGGGCGGCGGGGCCCAGCCGGCGGCCGGTTGCGGCGCCGGCGTGCGGTGTTCCGGATGGGACGGGTTGGTCTGGGCGGCGGGCGGCGCCGAGTAGGCGGCGGGGATCGGCGCCTGATAAACCGGCGCCGCCGGATAGGCCGGGGGTGCGGGTGGGTTGACGGCGCTGGCCGGTGCGGGGGCGGGCGGTATGGGCCGCAGGTTCGGGTTGCCGCCTTCGCGCATCAGCCAGTCGTTGACCGACAGGCCACCGGCCTGGGCCAATTCCTGCTGGGCCAGTTCGACCGGCCGCGCCAGGGCCTCGGCCGGGCCGCTGTCGAACAGCATTGCGCCGCCGCCGGCGGCGGCGACTTCGAAGGGCTGCGTCGGCGGTGGCGTCTTGTGTCTGACCGGCAGGGCCTCGGCATGGGGGCCCGGGCGGGCGGACGCGGGGGCCACGGTGATGGTGGTATGCGGCGCCGGCAGCAGGATCTGCGGGCGCGCCGGGGCGGATGCCGGGGCGGCGGCGGCAAGGTCGATGACGATGCGCGCGCCCTGGCCGTCCCTGGGCAGCAGGGTGAACTGGCGGCGGATGTCGGCGGGGCGCCGCGTCTTGATGATCAGGCGGCTGCCGCGCGGGTCGCGCTTGATCTCGATGGTGCGGATGATGCCCTGGGCCGCGGGCCTGTCGGCCGCATCGGACAGGGCGGCGCCGGTCACCGTGACGACGATTTCGTCCGTGCCGGGAAAGGCGAATTTGTAGGGAACGGGCGCGCGGGTTTCCAGCACCAGACGGGTGAAATCCTTGTGCAGGCCCGTGCGTACCTCAAGGGCCGGTGCCGGCTCCGCCGCGCGGGCGGGCGGGACGGCAAGGCCCGTGACAAGACCCAAGCCAAGGGCCGCGGCGGAAAAGTTGCGGATCAGGCGCAACATGATGATGAACCCCCGGTTCGACGTTCCCCGATAACGGCCTGATCCTAAGGCGTAACCGGTTAAGACTGTCTGAAGGGGGGGGCTAGGGGCGGAGGGCGATGCGGCGCCGGTCGTAGAGGTAATGTTTCAACAGCAGCGGCACCACGGCGCCGATATAGCTGCCCATCACCACGTCGGAAACGTAATGAACGCTGGCCAGGAAACGGCTGGCGGCGACGGCGGCGGCGAAGGTGAACAGCAGCGGCCACAGGCGGGGAAAGATCAGGAACAGCGACACGGCCAGCGACCACACCATCTGCGAGTGGCCCGACGGGTAGGAGTTCATGCCGAAATCCGTGTTGAAGGGAACGAAGCCGTACAGGCCGTTTTCCAGCAGTTCGCGGGGCCGCATGCGGCCGATCGCGAATTTCAGCAGGTTGACCAGCACGCCCGCCGAGGCGATGGAAAAGATCACGAACAGCGCCGCATGCATCGCGCGGCGCAGGCGCTCGCCCCCCTCGGCCGCGCGGCGGCGCATCGCCCAGCAGGCGGCGGCGGTCAGGGCGGCGGCCGCGAAATAGAACTCCGGCTTGCCCAGCGCCCCCACCGTATGGCCGAAAAACCGGCGTTCGGCGGCGTCGAAGGCGTCGCGGAAGAACCGCGCGGCGGCTTCGTCGATGAAGGCCATGCACAGGGCCGAGATGGCGGCGGCGGCGAGGAACCCGCCGATGATCAGACCCCAGTTCAGGGGCTTTGCGGCGTTTATGGTCATTTGGCTGGGGCCTTCCGCACGAAGACATGCAGGGTTACCGGCTTGCCCTTGGAATAGTTGATGCCGGACACCTGGGCGGTTTCGCGGACTTCCGCCGTCCGGTCGCCGAGCGCCTTGGTGAAGGCGGCCAGTTCCCGGCCCTCGATGATGGCGGCGGCCTGGGGTTCGTTCAACAGGTGCCGGGCCGCGCCGCCGCCCGAGGTCAATATTGTTTTTGTTCCGGAAAGAAAAACCAGGGACGGTTCGGAAAATCCCGCGGCGGCGGTTACGGGAACGGCGCCATCCTTGAATTCCGCCGCCACGGCCTTGGCGGCGCGCTCGGCGACCCACATGGGTGCGAAGCCCGAAACCATCAGCCAGACCACCATGGCGGTCAGGATGCCGCCGGAGATCAGGGAGTTTTCAAGAGCCTCGGTAATGACGTGGTGTTTCATGGCGGCCGCCGTGGTGGCCAGAAGGTAGAGCGCGAACAGGGCGAAGAACCAGGTGTGCCAGGTTGACTCGAACCCGAAATGAATTGGCAGATAGGCGGCAGCCCCGCCCAGAACCAGCCCGACCAGGGCCCACAGCCCGCCGGTCAGCCACAGGGCGCGCTTGTCGTACCAGGGGGCGGCGCCGTCGAGAATCGCCATGGCGGACCGCGCGCAGACCAAGGCGAGCGCCGGGTAGAGCGGCAGCACGTAATGGGGCAGCTTGGTCGGGATCACTTCCATCAAAATCCAGGCCGGGATCAGCCAGGCGAGGCAGAAGCGCAGCGCCGGGTCGGCCCGTTCCTTCCACGCGCGGAACAAGGCCGGCCAGGCCAGGAACACCCCGGGCCAGAAGAACAGCAGCATGGTCAGGACATAGTATCCGGGGGGCGCGCCGTGGGATTCCTGGCCGCCGAGAAGCTTGGGGATCAGATCCGTGGTGATCGCGGTCATGACGAAGCCGTCACCTGCCGCATCCCCGCCGCCGACCATGAGGAACCAGGGCAGGGCGAGGGCCAGCATCAGCGGCAGGCCCCAGAGCCAGCCCAGGCCCTTGATCCAACCCCCATCCCGGTCGGCGATGGCGAGGGTTGCCAGGGTCAGGGCGGCGATCAGGGGGGCGATTGGCCCCTTGATGAGAATCCCGGCGGCCATGGCGAGCCAGAACAGCAGCGACCAGCCGATCCCGGCCGCATCCATCCTTCCCCGCGCCGCCAGGTAATGACGGGCCAGCGGCAGCATCAGGGCCAGGACGCAGGCCAGCAGGACGGCGTCGGTCTTGGCCTGATGGGCCTCCAGGATCAGCAGCACCGAGGCCGCCAGCATGGCCGCCGCGGTAAATGCCGCGCGCCGGTCGAACAGCAAGGCTCCCATGGCGAAGGTCAGCAGCACCGCCGCCCAGGCGCCGATCACGGANGGCACGCGGTAGGCCCAGATCTCCCGCGCCGCNGCGTCGGACAACAGGGTGACGCTCGCCGCCTGCAGCCAGTGGATGCCGGCGGGCTTCTTGTGGCGCGGCTGGTCCTGGAAGCGGATATCGACGAAATCCTGTGTTTCCAGCATCTGCGCCGTGGCTTGGGCGAAGCGGGCCTCGTCCCGGTCGAGCGGCGGCAGGCTGGCGATGCCCGGCAGGAACAGGATGCAGCAGAACAGGGTCAAGAGCGCATAGGGCTTCCAGCCCAGGGTCGGGCCGACCAGCAGGCGGCGGCCCAGGCGCGGGGTCTTCTTGGCGGCGGCGCTCATGCGGGCGGCGCCGAAACGGGTTTGTCGCCGACGAACCACACGTCCATGCGCCCCCAGTAGAAGGCGATGTGGTCCTTGATCGCGGCGCAGGCCGGGATCGGATCGGGATAGGCCCAGGCCAGATCGGGTTCTTCCTGATCGCCGAGGCGGAAGGTCCAATAGCGGGCGACGCCCTTTTTCGGGCAGGTCGTGCGTGTCTCCGTCGCGGTCATGAAGTCGGCCGTGCGCACGTCTTCCGGCGGAAAGTAGAACACGGGCGGATAAGCGCCCTCGCGCAAAATCTTGGCCTTCGTGCTGTCGGCGATGACGATGCCGCAGATCGCGGTGCGCACGCGGCCGGGGAAATCGGCGATTTCAATCCCGCCGGCGGCCATCGCCGGATCAGGCCCGCCGGCGGCCATCGCCGGATCAGGCATTGCCCGCCGCGTCGCGCGGGGCGGGTTCGGCGCCTTCGGGAACCAGGGCCTCGACCCGGGCCGTCATGCGCTTCAGGCGGTCTTGTTCCCTGGCGCGCTCGCTGGCCGATTTCAGCTGCCCGCAGGCGGCCATGATGTCGCGGCCGCGGGGCTGGCGGATCGGCGAGGAAAAGCCGCCGTCGTTGAGGATGGTAACGAACCTGTCCATGGCCTCGGGCGTCGAACATTCGTAGGGTGCCCCCGGCCAGGCGTTGAAGGGGATCAGGTTGAACTTGACGGGAATGCCCTTGGCCAGGCGCAGCAACTGACGGGCGTCGGCCTCGGAATCGTTGACGCCCTTCAGCATCACGTATTCGAAGGTGATGCGCCGGGCGTTGTTGGCCCCCGGATATTCGCGGCAGGCGCGGATCAATTCTTTCAACGGATACTTCTTGTTGATGGGCACCAGCACGTCGCGCAGCTCGTCCGTCACGGCATGCAGCGAAACGGCAAGATTCACGCCCAGCTCCGCGCCGCATTTTTCCATCATCGGCACCACGCCCGAGGTCGACAGGGTGATCCGCCGCTTGGACAGGGCGATGCCCTCGCCGTCCATGATGATTTTCAGGGCTTTCGATACGTTATCGTAATTGAACAGGGGCTCGCCCATGCCCATCATCACGATGTTGGAGATCAGCCGCCCGCCGTCCATGGGCGTCGGCCATTCGCCGTAGCTGTCGCGGGCGACCATGAACTGGCCGACGATTTCCGCGGACGTCAGGTTGCGCACCAGCTTCTGCGTGCCCGTGTGGCAGAACGTGCAGGTCAGGGTGCAGCCGACCTGGGACGAGATGCAGATCGCACCCCGGTCGTCCTCGGGGATGTAGACGGTTTCGGCCTCGTTGCCGTCCTCGAACTTGACCAGCCACTTGCGGGTGCGGTCGTTCGAGGTCTGCTCGCGGCTGACGACGGGCTT
>JGI25320J50211_1000732_pt1 | contig 16867 bp, 10 predicted proteins | sample AutmiccommuBRH21_FD_50211 | JGI IMG/M metagenome (IMG submission 50211)
CGGCCCAGCCACGCCAGGCTGGCCGCGCGCAGCCCCTCGATGTTGCCGCCATAGGGCGCAAGCGCGAAATAGAGCCCCAGCACCCCGTCCTTGCCCACCCGCCGCTCCAGCGCCAGCGCCACCCGCATCTGCCGCAGCTTGCCGGCCCAGGTGCCGGTGGGCCCGCGTTCCAGCAGTCGCGCCACCTGCATGCTCAGCGTCGAGCCGCCCGAGACCACCCGCCCCGCCGCCAGCGCCTGCACCGCGGCGCGGGCCAGCGCGCGCGGGTCGATGCCGGGATGGCGGGCAAAGCGGCGATCCTCGTAGGCCAGCAGCGCGGCGATGAAGGCCGGATCGACCGCGCCGGGGTCGAGCGCGAGGCGCCAGCGCCCGTCCTCGACCGTCCAGGCCCGCAGCAGCGTGCCGTCGCGCGCCACCACCTCGACGCCGGTTTCGGGGGCCAGCGGCGGCAGCGCGGTGGCGTCGATCCAGCCGTCGAGGCCGTCGCGCCCGAGTGCGGCCAGCCACAGCGCCGCCGCCGCCGCCAGCCAGCGCCGCGCCCTCATGGCCGGGCACACCGCCGGCCACGGGCGCGAATTCCGTGACGGAATTCGCTCCGGCGCCTGCAGGCGCCGGCCCGCGCCCGTGACGCCGGGATCACGGCACCACGCGTGTCGCGCCGGTGGCGGTGATCGCGCGGCGCTCGGGGCGATACATGTCCTCGACGCTCGCCGCCGGGTGGCGGTAGCTGCCGGGCGTGGTCGCGCGCAGCCGGTAGGCCAGCCGGAACGGCTCGTCTCCCTGCCAGTCGACGGCGGCCAGGAAACGATCCTGCCGGAACTCGGCGGTCTCGGTCTCGGCGAGGCTGTCGAGCCAGCCCAGCCCGGCGACATCGCCCGAGCGCACCAGGCTCGGCACCTCGATCTCGAAGCCCGCGGGCAGCGGGTCGGTCACCATCAGGCGCGCCGCCTCGGGCCCGAAGGGCACCACCTCGAGCACCGCCACCAGTTGCGTGCCGACCGCCACGCGGGCGATGTCGACGGGGGCGCCGTCGAGGGTGTAGTGGCTGCGCCGGATCGCATAGCCGGTGCCGCCGGCCTCGGGCGCCACCTCGGGCACGCCGAAGGTGGTGAGGGTGAGTTGCGCCCCGGCGCCCGAGCGGTTGGCGATCTCGATCACCCCGCCGGCCAGCGCGCCCTCGTCCACCACCCGCACCAGCGGCCCCTCGACGGCCGCGCCGTTCAGCGTGAAGCCGGCGCCGCCGGGGCGGTCGATCTCGGCATGTGCCGCCATCAGCGCCCACATCGCCTCCTGCGTCGACAGCGCGGCGCCGGAATTCGCGCCCAGCGCCACCACGTCGGCCAGTGCCGCGCGCTCGGTCGGCACGAGGTCGGCCTCGCCGGCCAGCGCCAGCACCGCGGCGGCGTCGCGCAGGGCGGTGCCGTAGTCGGCGCGGAAGGCCGCGTCCGGCCCCTGCGCCGCGGTCGCCGCCGTCACCGCGGCGCGGCCGGCGCGCGCGAACAGCGCGCCGGCGCGGTCGCGGTCGCCGTAATGCGCCAGCGCCGCGCCCAGTTGCGCCAGCGCCAGCGGGGTGGCGAAGGCGTCGGCCTTGACGTCGGCGTAATAGCGCAGGTCGCCCATCGCCGCCGCGCCTTCGCGCGCCAGCACCATCAGCGCATAGGCGATCCCCTCGCCCCCGCGCTCGAAGTCGGGGGCAGAATTGACCGCGTTGCGCAGGTTGTCGAGCGCGCTGCGGAAGGCGGTTTGAGGCACCGCGAAGCCCTGTGCGCGGGCCCGCGACAGGAAGTCGGTGACATAGGCGTCAAGCCACAGGTCGCCCGACAGCGCCCGCCACAGGCCGAAGCCGCCGTCGGAGGCCTGGTTCAGCAGCACGTCGGCCACCGCAGCATCCACCCGCAGCGCGATATCTTCGGCGCTGCCCAGCCCCATCGCGGTGCCGACCTGCGCGAGGTAGAGCAACGGCAACGCGCGCGAGGTCACCTGTTCGGTGCAGCCCCAGGGATAGGCGTCAAGCCGCTGCATCAGCCCCGCGACGTCGAAGCGCGCCACCGGCCCCAGCGCCAGCGTCGCCCGCCCGGTGCCGGGCAGAAGGCCGGCGAAGGCGTCGGCGTCGAGGCGGAAGGTCTTGCCGTCGGCCAGGGTGAAGCGGCTTTGCCGCGCCACCGCAGGGTCGTTCGCGGCGACCGGCAGCGCCAGCGTGCGGGACAGGCGCCGCCCGTCGGGGGTGGTCAGCGCGAGGTCGATTGCGGCCTGCCCCTCGGCCAGCGCCGCGACCTCGATCGCCACCGACGCGCGCCCGCCCGCGGCCAGCGTGACCGAGGCCGGCACCGCGCCCAGCGCCACCGGCGCCGCGCCGCCATCGGCGCCGCGCGCGACGGCTTCCAGCGCCATCGCCCCGGCCGGGCCGGTGACGTGGCTGAACTCGACCAGCAGGCGCGAGGTATCGCCGGGCGCGAGGAACCGCGGCAGCGTCGCCGCAACCACCACCGGGTCGCGCACCAGCACGTCGGCGCTGGCCTGCCCCAGCGCGCGCCCCGACCACACCACCGCCATCAGCCGCACGGTGCCGTTGAAGGCCGGCAGGTCGAGCGTGGTGCGCACGCGCCCGTCGGGGCCCACCGTGAGGGGGCCCTGCACGATCGCCAGCAATTCCTCGGTGGGGGGCGGCGCCTCGCGGTGCAGCAGGTCGGCATCGCCGCCCGAGCGGACGCGGCCGGGCTGGCCGTCGAACGGGTCGATCAGGCGGCCGTAAAGGTCGCGCAGGGCCACGCCCAGCCGGCGCTGGCCGAAGAAATGCGCCGATGGATCGGGGGGGGTGAAGCCGGTGAGGTTGAGGATGCCGGCGTCGACCGCCATCACCACCGCCTGCACCCGCGCGCCCGGTTCCGCGCCGGTCACCGCCAGCGTCACCGGCAGGGGGGCGCGCGGCGCGGCCTCGGCCGGCACCTCGAAGGCGGCGGCAAGCGCGCGGTCGCCCGGGGCGACGGCGGCGTGGGCGATGCCCATCGCCCGGCCGGGGCCGCGGGAGGGGGTGGCGCCGGGCTCGGCCATCGGGCGGAACCACGTCGCCCAGACATAGGCGCCGGCGCCCCACTCGGCGGTCACCGGCAACTCGACCGTGGTTTCGCCGGCCGCCACCGCCACCTCGCGCCAGTCGATCAGCCGGTCGGCCATCACCGCCACCAGCACGCGGCCACCCTCGCGCGGCGTGATCCGCAGGCGCGCGACATCGCCGGGCGCGTAGGCGGCGCGATCGAGCGCCACGGGCAGCGCGTCGGGGGTTTCGGGCGCCTCGGCGGGCGCGAACCAGCCGGCCCAGAAGCGGTGGCTGGCGGCGGCATAGGCGCCGTCCACCCGCTCGACCCGCAATTCGTGCTGCCCCGGATCGAGCGGCACCGACAGCGCCGCCGGCCCCGATCCGTCCACCGCCACCTCGCCCGCGGCGACACGGGTGCGCAGGGTGACGGGTTCCCACCGCCAGTCGCCGTAAAGCTCATACCATTGGTAATGCGTCTCGATCCGGTCAAGCTGCCAGCGCAGGCGGGCCGGAACCGGGGCCGCGCCCTGCCCCACCGCCAGCACCTCGAAGCGCGCCGGCATGCCGTCGGGCACCACCTCGGAGAAGAGCGGCCGCAGCCCCACCACCGGTTCGGCCGGGGCCAGCGGGCGCGACGCCTGCCGCTCGACCGGGCGGGCCGAGGTGTCGGCCACCTGCACCGTCAGATCAAGCCGCAGCGGCCGCGCGCCGGCGCCGTCGGGCGCGGGCGCGGGCAGCGGCGCGGCGACGCGAAGGGCGCCATCGGGGCCGGTGACAAGGCCGGCCGGCAGGGTGGCGAAGGCCAGCGCGCCGTCGCCGCCCTCGGGCCCGAACAGGTAGCCGGGGAAGGCGTCAAGCGTGCGCACCGCCTGAAGCCGCATCTCGCCGGTCACCGCCAGCCCGGCGGCGGGCAGCCCGAACAGGTAATCGGCCTGCACCCCCAGCGGCAGCGGCGCGGCGGGGTCGGCCGGCCCCTCGGGCAGGTCGAGCGCGACGTCGATGCGCTCGGGCAGGAAATCCTCGACCAGCAGGCGCAGACTGGCCAGCGGTGCGGCGTCGGGGTCGGCGTGGATCTCGGCCCGCCAGGTGCCGCGCGGGGCGCCGCCGGGCAGCGGCACGGCGGCAAGGTGGCCGCCGTCGCCGGCATCGTCCATCACCAGGCGGGTATGCTCGACCCCGTCGGGGCGGATCAGGCGCAGCGACAGCGGCACGCCGTCCACCGCGCGGCCGTCGCCGTCGCGGGCAAGGGCGGTGACGTGGACGGTTTCGCCGGCGCGCCAGGCGCCGCGCTCGGTGGTGGCGAAAACGTCGACCGGCCCGGGCACCGCGCGGCCGGCAACGCCACGGTCCGACAGGTCGAACTCGGGGCCGGTGAGCGACAGGAACGCCATGTCGTCGCCGGCGGCGCTTTCCGCGCGCACCAGCCCGGGCGCGCCGGCGCCCTCGCCCCGCAACAGCCCCGGCGCGAAGGCGGCGTGGCCGGCTTCGTCGGTCACCGCCTGCGCCAGTTCGCGGTTGCCGGCCGAGACCAGCGCCAGGCGCACCCCCGCCAGCCCCTCGGCCGAGCCGAGGCTGCGCGCGAAGACGTGCAGCCCGTCGCTGCCCGACAGCGTGCCGAGGCCGATGTCGGTGATCACGAACCATTGCGTCGCGGGCGGCACGCGCCATGTCTCGGCGCCGGTGACACTGGCGGTGAGGGTGTAGAGCCCCGGCGCCAGCGCCTGCCCGAGATCGTCGAGCGGCAGGCGCGTGGTGGTGTCGCGGTTCAGCGCGCCGTCCGTCTCGGCGGTGCCGCGCCAGATCACCTCGCCGATCTCGGCCGCGAAACGGTCGATCTGCCAGCTTTCGAGCGGCGCGGCAAAGCTGCCCTCCTGCATCGTGCGCAGGATGTTGGCATCGGCCACGCGGGCCAGCGTGAGGTCGAGGCGCGGGGCGTTGACGGTGGTCACCGGCAGCGCCGGCGCCGCGCCGCGCGGCAGCACATAGGTGCCGGCGGCGAAGGCCACGCGCGGGCCGCGGTCGCGGACATATTGCGCGATCTCGACGGTTTTCGCCAGCGCCTCGCCCGAGGCAGCGGGCAGGCCGGCGCGGAAACCCAGCGCGTAACGCTGCCCGTGCACCACGCCCGACACGCACACCTGCGCGCCCTCGGCGGTGACGGCAAGGCCCGCGCCGGGCAGCGCGACATAGGGGGTGAAATCGACCCCGGGGGCCACCGGGTCGGAGAAGATCGCGCAGATCCGCGGCTCGGCGGCGTCCGATTCCACCTGGGTGTCGACGATGCGGAAGCCGTAGAGGCCCACGGCGCGCTCCAGCGCCTCGGCGATGTCGGGGTCGGGCGAAAGCGCCTGCGCCAGCCGCAGCGCCGGGATGGTGGCGCGCCCGCGGCCCAGCGTTTCCAGCGCCTCGGCAAGGGTGGTCAGCGCGCGGGCCTGCGCGGCGGGCGCGCGGCTGCGCAGGTAGGCGTTGACGGCGGCGGCCAGCGCATCCTCGCGCAGCCGCCGCTCGGCCTGCCAGCCGTCGGCTTGCTGGCTGCGCCACAGCCGCGACAGGTCGTGCCAATGGGCGGGATCGTCCGAGATCGTGACCGCCGCGGCCAGATGCGCCGCCGCCGCCGCGCGGTTGCCGCGCGCGAGCTGGTCGTTGGCGGTGGCGATCAGCTCGGGCAAATCCGCGACGCCGGCGCGAAAGCGCGCCGACAGCGTGTCGGCCAGGGTGCGCGCGGCGGCAAGGTCGGCGGGATCGAGGAAATCGAGCTCGGCGGCGCGCGCCGGGGCCGCGGCGAGCACGCCGGGATCGGTATCGAGCACCCGGGCCGAGATCGCGCCGGCGAAGGGCCGCACCTCGCCCACGCTCGATTTCGGGAAGCACGCGGCGGCGCGGGCGTTCCAGGTGAAGGCGGTGCAGGCGGTGTCGCCAAGGCAGGCGGCCCGGCACTCGGCCAGCGGCGTATCGAGCAGCGTGCGCAGGTCGCCGCCGAAGTAGTCGAGCCCCTCGGCCTCGACCAGGCGGCGGGCGGGCACCGGCGCGTCGGACTGGGCCGGCGCGGGGGCGGCGAGCAGGGCCATCAGGCCGGCGGCAAGGAGCGTGCGGAACGGGGCGGAAACCTGCATGGCCGGGCCTTTGCGAATGCGCTTTGGGTATGGCGCGATGGTGGCACCTGCGGCGCGGTCTGGCAAGGGCGGCGCCTTGCGGCGGGGGCGAAGGGAAGATGAGTATTTGAGCCAAGGTGAAGGGGGGTGGTCTTGCCCGGCCGGCGGCGGCGGGGCACAAGGCGGCATGAACATTCCGGCGCCCGACATCCTGTGCATCGGCTCGGCCCTGTGGGACGTGATCGGGCGCGCGGCCGGGGCGATCGGGCCCGGCGCCGACGTGCCCGGGCGGATCGTGCGCCAGCCGGGGGGCGTGGCGCTGAACGTGGCGCGGGCGCTGGCGCGGTTGGGGCGGCACCCGGCGCTGCTGGGCGCCATCGGGCGCGACGACGACGGCGCGGCGCTGGTGGCGGCCTGCGCGGCGATGGGGGTCGAGGCCGGGTTCTGCCATCGCCCGGACGCGCGGCCCACCGACCGCTACATGGCGATCGAGGGCGCGGGCGGGCTGGTCGCGGCGGTGGCGGATGCGCGCACGCTCGAGGCCGCGGGGGTGGCGATTCTCGCGCCGCTGGCCGACGGGCGGCTGGGCTCGGCGGCGGCGCCGTGGCGGGGGCTGGCGGTGCTGGACGGCAACCTTTCCGCGGCGCTGCTGGCCGAGATCGCGCAAGGCCCGCTGCTGGCCGCCGCCGACCTGCGCGTGGCCGCGGCAAGCCCGGCCAAGGCGGCGCGCCTGCGTCCGCTGCTGGGGCACCGCCGCGCGACGTTCTACCTCAACCTTGCCGAGGCGGGGCAGATCGCGGGGCGCGCCCATTCCGATGCCGCCGAGGCCGCGGCGGGGCTGGTGGCGCAGGGCGCCGCGCGGGTGCTGGTGACCGACGGCGGCGGCGAGGCGGCGCTGGCCGGGGCCGGCTGCGGCGGCGGGGTGATCCGCGCCCGCCCGCCGGCGGTGGCGGTGGCGCGCGTCACCGGCGCCGGCGACACCCTGATGGCCGCCCATATCGCCGCCGACCTTGGCGGTGCCGCCGCGCCCGAGGCGCTGGCCGCGGCGCTGCACGCCGCCGCCGCCCACATCTCGCAAGGAGACGCCCCATGACCCGCCCCGCCCTGCCGCTTGACCCCTCACCCGAGGTCGCCGCCGCGCTGGACGAAGGCCGGCCGGTGGTGGCGCTGGAGAGCACCATCATCACCCACGGCATGCCGTGGCCGCAGAACCTCGAGACCGCGCAGGCGGTCGAGGCGGCGGTGCGCGCGGGCGGCGCGGTGCCGGCGACGGTGGCGGTGATGGCGGGGCGGCTGCGGGTGGGCCTGCCCGAGGACGTCCTCGCGGCGCTGGCCCGCGCCGAGGGGGTGGCCAAGCTGAGCCGCGCCGACCTCGCGGTGTGCCTCGCCGGCGGCGGGACGGGTGCGACCACGGTGGCCGCGACCATGATCGCGGCGCGCGCGGCCGGGATCGAGGTGTTCGCCACCGGCGGGATCGGCGGCGTGCACCGGGGCGCCGAGCAGAGCTTCGACATCTCGGCCGACCTGCACGAACTGGCGCAGACGCCGGTGGTGGTGGTGGCGGCCGGTGCGAAGGCGATCCTCGATCTGCCCAAGACGCTCGAGGTGCTGGAAACCCTGGGCGTGCCGGTGGTGGCGGTTGGGCAGGACGCGCTGCCCGCCTTCTGGTCGCGCGAGTCGGGGCTGAGCGCGCCGCTGCGGCTGGACGATCCGGCCGCCATCGCCGCGGCGCACCGGATGCGCGCGGCGCTGGGGCTGCCGGGGGGGATGCTGGTGGCCAACCCAATCCCGGCGGGCGACGAGATCGCGGCCGAAACCCTGGCCCCGCTGATCGCGCGGGCGCTGGACGAAGCCGCCGCGGCCGGCGTCGCGGCCAAGGCGGTGACGCCATTCCTGCTCGACCGCCTTTACACGCTGACCGCGGGCCGCTCGCTTGCCGCGAACATCGCGCTGGTGCTGAACAACGCGCGGCTCGGGGCGGCGATTGCCGCGGCGCTTGCCGGTTCGCGCGGCAACCGGCGCTGAACCGCGTCGCCGGGGCGGCCGGACGATTGTGCGCCGGCCCTGACATGCCTAGATGAAACGGGCCGGGGCCCCTGCCCGGCCGCTGCCCCCCGCCGATCGCGCGCCGCCGAGGACCACCGCCGATGACCGAGCCCGACACCCCCGCCCCCGAAACCCCGCCGCCGCTGTCGCCCCCGCCCCGCCGGCGCTGGAACCCGCTTGGCGCCCTGCGCAACAGCTTCATCGCCGGGGTGGTGGTGATCGCCCCGATCGGGCTGACGGTGTGGCTGATCTGGACGCTGGTCGGATGGATCGACAGCTTCGTGCTGCCGTTCGTGCCGGCGCGCTACATGCCCGAGCAATACATCGGCATCAACCTGCGCGGCGTCGGCGTGATCATCTTCCTGGTGTTCACGGTGCTGGTCGGCTGGCTGGCGCGCGGGCTGCTGGGCCGGTCGCTGCTGCGCTGGGGCGAGGGGATCGTCAACCGCATGCCGGTGGTGCGCTCGGTCTACGCCGGGCTCAAGCAGATCGCCGAGACGGTGTTCGCGCAGTCCGAAACCAGTTTCGACCGCGCCTGCCTGATCGAATACCCGCGCAAGGGGCTGTGGGCGGTGGCGTTCGTGTCGACCACCGCCAAGGGCGAGGTGCGCGCCAAGACCCCCACCGATGATGAGGTGCTGAGCGTGTTCCTGCCGACCACGCCCAACCCCACCTCGGGGTTCCTGCTGTTCGTGCCGCGGCGCGACGCGATCTTTCTCGACATGCGGGTCGAGGACGCGGCCAAGCTGATCATCTCGGCCGGGCTGGTCTATCCCAACGGGCGCGACGGCAACGCCAGGCCCGCCGCGGCCCCGCCCGAGGCCGAGGCCGGGGCCGAGGCCGCCGGATCGCACCGCGCCGCGGGGTGAGGCGGGATGGGCAACAGCGCCCATCCCGAGCGGCCTCGATCGGCAGGGGCCTCGATCGGTCCCTCGCTCAGAACGCCTGCGCGACGCTGCGCGCGGCCCCCGAGATGTCCATGCCGATGCCGTCGATGGTGTTGCACGCGCCCAGCGCCAGCACCAGCGCAAGGGGGGCCACAAGTCGCGCCATGCCTGTCTCCTTCCGGCCCGCCGGGCCGCCTGCTCTGCCGTGGCGGCACAAGGGCCGCCGCCCATGGCCCTCTGACGGGGCCTCTCGTTGCATCAGTCCTGATACCACCACACTTCCGGCTGGAAGCCCAGCCAGTCGCCATATAGCGGTATCGTATCTGGATACCGCAATTCCTTGACATGGGCAATCCGCCCGACGTCCTGGAACCACAGCGGGATCGCGTAGCGCCCGGCGGTCAGCACCCGGTCGAGCGCGCGCGCGGCGGCGAGGAACCCGTCCTGGCTGGTCGCCGTCAGCAGCGCCTCGATCATCGCGTCGGCGGCGGGGCTGTCGACCCCGGCCCAGTTGCGCGTGCCCGGCGCGGTCACCCCGGCCGAGCCCCAGTAGAGCCATTGCTCGTTGCCGGGGCTGAGCGACAGGCCGATGACCTGGTGGGCCATGTCGAAATCGTAGACGTTGGTGCGCTCGGTATACTGGGCGCTGTCGACCGTCGTGACCACGGCCTCGATCCCCAGCCGGCGCAGCGCCTCGACATAGATGCTGACCAGCGCCTGGGTTTCCGCCGCGCCCTGCGCCAGCAGCACCTCGAAGCGGAACGGCTCGCCGGCCGCGTCTTGCAGCACGCCGTCGTGCACCCGCCAGCCGGCCTCTTCCAGCAGGCGGGTGGCGGCGCGGATGCCGGCGCGGTTGGCCTCGGTCCCGTCCGAGACCGGCAGCGCGTAGCCTTCCAGCGTGCCCGGCGGCAGGCTGTCGGCGAAGGGTTCAAGCAGCGCGCGCACCCGGCCCTCGGCCGGGCCGGGGCGCATGCCCAGCGGCGAGTTCGAGAAATACGACGCGATCCGCGGCTCCAGCCCGCCGTTGAGCGTGGCGTTGACGAACTCGAAGTTGAAGGCCTGGATCAGCGCCTCGCGCACGCGCCAGTCCGAAAAGATCGGCTTGCGGGTGTTGAACACCAGCCCGCGCAGGCCCGACGGGCGCTGGTGCGGGATCTCGGATTTCACCACCTCGCCCGACCGGACCGCGGGAAAGTCGTAGCTGTCGAGCCAGCGCGCGGCGTTGCCCTCGCGATAGGTGCTGATCTCGCCGGCCTTGAAGGCCTCGAACACCACGCCGCCGTCGCCGAAGTAATCGTAGCGGATTTCGTCGAAATTGTGCTGGCCGCGATAGAACGGCAGGTCGGCCGCCCACCACTCGGGGTTCTTGGCGAAGGTGATGAAGCGGCCGGGCTCGAACGCCTCGACCACGTAGGGCCCCGAGCCGATCGGCGCCTCGAGCCCGCTTTCGGCGAAATCCTTCCCCTCCCATTGCGCCTTCTTGAGGATCGGCCGCAGCCCGAGGATCAGCGGCAATTCGCGGTCCTCGGTGGTGAAGGTGAAGCGCACGCTGCGCGGGCCGGTGGCCTCGGCGGTGGCGACCTTGTCCCACGCGGTGTGGTAGCGCGGGCTGCCCTCGGTGCCCAGCGTCTCGAACGACCACAGCACGTCCGCAACCGTCACCGGGCTGCCGTCGGAAAACCGCGCCCCCTCGCGCAGGGTGAACTCGACGAAGCTGCGCGCGGCGTCGGTCTCGACCGATTCGGCAAGCACCCCGTAAAGCGTGAACGGCTCGTCGTAGGAGCGGCCCATCAGCGTCTCGACCGTCAGGAGGCCCACCCCCCACGGCGCGCGGCCCTTGAGGATGTAGGGGTTGAGCGAATCGAAGCCGCCGGCCTCGCCGAACACGATCCGCCCGCCCCCGGGCGCGTCGGGGTTGGCGTAGGGCAGCGCCACGAAATCCGGCGGCAGCGCGGGGGCGCCATACATGGCGATGCCGTGCGCGGGCTCGGCCGCCGCCGGGGGCGCGGCCAGAATCACGGCAGCCGCAAGCGCGGCCCGCAGGCGGGCGGAAAGGAAGGCTGGCATGCGCGCGGGTATCCCTCGCTGGCGTTTCGTCCTTGTGCGCAAGGCTACGCCGGCTTTGCTGCGGTTTCAAACTTTTAGCTTGGACTCGGCCGCCCGAAGGCGTATAAAGAGGTCACTGCTCGATAGGTTTCTTGCCTGTATGAAACCTGCCTCAACGACTTGACGCCCGCCTCGTGCGGGCGTTTTTTTTCGCACGTTTCCGCGATGCGGCGCTGCGGCGCTGGCCATTGCGGGCGCGGAAAACTAGGCTCCGCCCCGAAGTCGACCAACGGAGGGACGCATGATCCTGAGCAACAAGACCGCCGTCATCACCGGCTCGAATTCCGGCATCGGGCTGGGCGTCGCGTGGGAACTGGCCAGGGCCGGGGCGAACGTGGTGCTGAACTCGTTCACCGACCGCGACGAGGATCACGCGCTGGCGCGCGAGATCGCCGACGCGACCGGGGTCGAGGCGCGCTACATCAAGGCCGACCTCTCGAACGGCGACGAGGCGCGGGCGCTGATCGAGAAGGCCGGGCGCTGCGACATCCTGGTCAACAACGCCGGCATCCAGCACGTCGCCCCGATCGAGGAATTCCCCGCCGCGAAATGGGATGCGATCATCGCGATCAACCTGTCGTCGGCCTTCCACACCACCGCCGCCGCGCTGCCGCTGATGCGCACGGCCGGCTGGGGGCGGGTGATCAACATCGCCTCGGCGCACGGGCTGACCGCCTCGCCCTTCAAGGCGGCCTATGTCGCGGCCAAGCACGGCATCGTCGGGCTGACCAAGGTGGTGGCGCTGGAAACCGCGCGCGAGCCGATCACCGCCAACGCGATCTGCCCGGGCTATGTGCTGACCCCGCTGGTCGAGGCGCAGATCCCCGACACGATGAAGGAATACGGCATGGAGCGCGACGAGGTGATCGAGAAGGTGCTGCTCGATCGCCAGCCCTCCAAGGAGTTCGCCACTGTCGAGCAGCTTGGCGGCACCGCCGTGTTCCTGTGCTCGCCCGCGGCCGAGCAGATCACCGGCACCACGATCTCGGTCGACGGCGGCTGGACGGCGCTGTAGCGCCAGAACCGGCCTCGGCCGCGCGTGGGGCGCGGTTGCAAGTGAGTATTTGAACCAAGGTGAATGAAGGACTCTCGTGCTTCACCTTGGGGAAAATACTCCGGGGTGAATGCGCCGCAGGCGCAGAGGGGCAGCGCCCCTCCCGCCCCGGCCGGGGCCCGCGCTACAGCCCGAACAGCGCGCGCGCGTCGATGGCGCGGTCAAGGAAGCGCGCGCGGTCGGCCTCGGGCGCCCATCCCAGCGCGGCGCGCGCGCCGGCAGTGTCGAAGCGCGCGAAATGGCCGCGCGACAGCCAGTCGGCACGCGACGCGCGCACCGCCCCCCGCCGGCCCAGAACGTGGCGCTTGAGCGCCCATTTCGCCGCCTCGGCCGCCCACATCGCGGTAAGGTTGCCGCCGCGCACCCGCAGCCGCGCGCCGGTGCGGGCGTGGAGGCCCTCGAACCAGTCGCGCGCCGACAGCAGCGGCGGGCCGACGAGGTTGAACGCCCGCCCCTCGATCCCCGCCACGTCGGCGCAGGCGATCAGGCCCGCCACCACGTCGTCGATCAGCACGAACGGCAGCGGGTTCCGCCCCGCCCCCCACAGCCGCACCGCGCCGGCCCCGTGCCAGCGCCCGATTCCCCAGTGCTGCAACGGCCCGCCGGGGCCCACCACGATGCCGGGGCGCGCGATCACCAGCGGCAATCCCTCGGCCCGGTGCAGCGCCAGCAGCCGCCGCTCGCATTCGGCCTTGGAGCGGGCGTAGAGGTTGCGCGCGCCCATGTCGTCGGGCAGCGGGGTGTCGTCGGTGATGGTGCGGCCGGGGTCGGCCATGGCGTGCGAGGCGATGGTGCCGGTATAGACCAGCCGCCCGACCCCGGCGGCCAGGGCGGCGCGGGCGATCGTCTCGGTCACGCCCACGTCGTTCTTCAGCGCCCCCTCCCAGGTGGTCTCGAGCGCGCGGCCGAGGTGGAAGATTGTGCGGCAGCCGTCCATGGCGCGGGCGAGTGCGGCGGCATCGTCCTGCGGCGCGGCCACCACCTCGACGCGGCCGGGCAGGTCGGGGAACGGGCTTCGGGTGCCGCGGCTCAGCACCCGCACGGCGTGGCCCCGCGCCACCAGCGCCCGGGTGAGCGCCGCGCCGATGAAGCCGGTGCCGCCGATTACCATCGTGTCGGGCACCATCGTGTCGGGCACCATCGTATCGGGCACGGGCGCGCGGGCGGCGGCGGGGGCGGGGGCGGGCGCGGCCCGGGTCTCGGCGCCGGCATCCGGCAGCCCCGCCACCACCCGGTCGAGCAGGTCGGTCACCGCCACCGCCGCGGCCGGGGCGAAACGCGGATCGGGCGGACCGCCCTCGGCGATCGCGCCGTAGAACGCCCCGAACGCCCCGATGAAGCCCTGCGCATAGGCCGAGCGGCGGTTGAGGCTGAGGCCCTGCCGCGCCGCGTTCACCGCCCCCTCGCGCAGGTGCGCCCAGGCCAGCCCCGCCTGCCGCAGCGCCGGGTTCAGCACCAGCTCGGCGCTGTTCTCGCCATCGTGCACCAGGGTGTCGGCGGCATAGTCAAGCCGCGCCCGCCCGGACGAGCCGCGCACGCTCACCGCGCGCTCGTCGGTGACCTCGACGGTGGACAGGATCACGCTCACCTCGACCCCGCCGGCGCGCAGCAGGGCCCGCAGGCTCTGGTGGCGGATGGCGCCGCCGGGCAGCGTGACGGGGTGGCCCGGCACCACCGCAAGCACCTCGGCCGGTCCGAACAGGTCGTGCACGAAGGCCAGCGGATGCGGCGCCAGCTCGCGCACCAGATTCGCGGGCGCGCGCAGCGGCCAGATCGTGAACGGGCCCGAGCGCAGCGGCGCGAACGGCAGGCACCAGTGCACCTCGGCCGACGATACCCGCCCCAGCGCGCCCGCCGCCAGCAGCGCGCGCAGCCGCGCGTGCGCCGGCAGGCCGAGAAAGTTGTGCCCCGCGCCCAGGTGCCGGCCGGCGGCGGCGGCGGCGGCGGCCATCGCCTCGGCCTCGGCCCGCGCCAGCGCCACCGGCTTCTCGACCCAGGCGTGCAGGCCGGCCCCCAGCGCCTCGAACGCCAGCGCGGCGTGGAATTCGGGCGGGGTGAGGATGTGCACCGCGTCGCAGGCCCGCGCCGCGATCAGCGCCCCGAGCCCGTCGAAGGCGGCCGCGCCATGGGCGCCCGCCAGCGCCGCCGCTGCCCCCGGCGCGGGATCGGCCACCGCCACCAGGCGCACGCCCGGCACCTCGCGCAGCGCCGCCGCGTGCCAGCCGGCGATGTATCCCGCCCCGATCAGGCCAACCCGTATCGTGCCCATGCGTCCCGTTCCCGTGTTCCCGGCCTACTTGTATTCGATCAGCCGCGTCGCCCGTCCGCGCAGGCGGCGGCGGTGCCATACCAGCATCCCCACCAGGTGCGGCAGCTTGATCGCCACCATCAGCGCCGCCATCGCGCCGACATGGCCGGCCGCCTCGGGGCGCGCGCGCAGCCCGCGCGCGATGCGGGCGAAGTTGACGGCATAGGCCGCAAGCGGCGCCAGCCCCCACCAGCCCGCCACCGCCAGCCCCGCCAGCGTCGCCGCCGGCACGGCTGCGCCGTACCCCCAGGCGCGCACCCGCTCGGCGCGGAAATGGCCGGGGTGGCGTGCGCCGACCTCGGCGAAACCGTGGCCCGAACGGATCGCGCGGCGCCACCATTGCCCGAACCGGCGGAGGTCGGCGTCGTGGCGCGCCATCGTGCGCGGCAGGCGCCGCAGCCGCCAGCCGGCGGCGCGCAGCCGCAGGCAGAAGTCGTCGTCCTCGGACACGATCAGGCCCGCGTCGAAGCCGCCCACCGCGGCGAAGGCGTCGGCGCGCACCATCGCGCTGCCGGTGCAGGCCACGATCTCGCCCGCCGGGCGGTGCCATTCGAGGTTCTGGAGGCGGTTGAAGAGGCTTGCCTCGGGCGCGATCTCGTCCAGCCAGCCGGTGACCAGCGCCACGCCGGGATCGGCCGCCAGCGCGGCGGCGGCGGCCTCGAGCCAGCCCGGCTCCAGCTCGCAATCGCCATCGAGGAACTGCACCAGCGCCGGCGCGCCGCCCGGCGCCGCGGCCAGCGCGGCGAAGCCGGCGTTGCGCCCGCGCGCGGCGGTATGCGGCGCGCTTTCGTCCAGCGCGACCACCTGCACGCCGGCGGCCCGCGCCCACGCCACCGAACCGTCGACCGAACCGCTGTCGACATAGACGACCGGCCCGGCCACCAAGCGCAGCGCGGCCAGCGCACGCACCAGCCGCGCGCCCTCGTTGCGGCCGATCACGACGATGCCGGGCGGGGCGCTCATTCCAGGGGCTCCGGGCGCAGGGCGGGGCGCGGGGCTTCGGGGCCGGCGGCGAAGAGCGTCGCCAGCCGCGCCGCCTCGCGCGCCGAATCGAACCCCTCGACCACCCGCGCGCGGCCCGCGGCGGCCAGCGCGGCGCGCGCGCCCGGGTCGGCCAGCAGCGCGTCGAGCGCGTGCTCCAGCGCCTCGGCATCGCCCGGCGCGACCAGCAGGCCGCACTCGGGCGTGATCAGCTCGCCCACCCCGCCGACCGCGGTCGCCACCACCGCCACCCCGGCCGCAAGCGCCTCCATCAGCACCACCGGCACGCCCTCGGCGAAGCTCGGCAGCACCAGGATGTCGGCCTCGGCCAGCGCCGCCGCGACCCCCTCCTGCGAGGCATAGCCGGCGAAGCGCACCGCGCCCCCCAGCCCCAGCGCGGCCGCCTCGGCCTCGAGCGCCGCGCGCTCGGGGCCGTCGCCGATCAGCGTCAGGTGCACCGAGGGGTGGCGGCGGCGCAGCCCGGCCAGCGCCGCCAGCAGCACCGGCACCCCCTTGACCCCGGCCAGCCGGCCGACGAACAGCAGCCGCTGGCCGGGCGCGGCGCGGCGGGGGCGGTCGTAGCGGCCGGGCTCGACCCCGCAATGGACGATGTGGAACCGGGGCCAGTGGCGGCGGTCGGCGAACAGCATCAGTTGCGCCCGCGCGAAATGGCTGATGCAGGCGACGAAGGCGGCGCGCGCGGCCTTCTCGTCGAGCCGCCAGCGCATCGGCTCGTGGAAGATCCCCGGCCCGTGCAGGGTGATGCTGAAGGGAAGGCCGGTGATCTCGGCGGCCAGCATCGCGACGGTGCCGGCGCCGGTGGCGATGTGGTTGTGCAGATGCCGCGCGCCGGTGGCGCGCAGATGCGCGGCCAGCACCCCGGCCTCGGCGAAATAGGCGGCCTGAAGCGCGGTGCCCCTCAGCCCCGGCGCGCGGGTGCGCCACGCCAGCGCCACCGCCCGCAGCCAGCGGCCGGGCGCGCGGAGAAGCGCGCCGGCATGGGCGGCCAGCAGCCGGGCGGGGTTGCGCGCGGCCTCGATCACATGGAACGTCGCCGCCGCCTCGGCGCGCTGCTCGGGGCCGGCCAGATGCTCGGGCCCGGTGCGGCGCACGGTGCAGGTGTGCACGACGATCCCGAGCGCGCGCAGCCCCGCCACCTCGCGCTGGATGAAGGTGTCGGTGGCGCGGGGATATTCGCCGGTCAGGTAGGCGACGGGGCCGGGACGGGGCGCGCTCATGCCCGGCCCCTGCGCCCGGGGCGAGGCCGGACGCCTCCGGCGGGAGTATTTGGGCCAAGATGAAACGGGGACGCCTTTCCTTCATCTTGGCGAAAATACTCCGGGGGGAATGCGCCGC
>JGI25320J50211_1000746_pt1 | contig 16486 bp, 10 predicted proteins | sample AutmiccommuBRH21_FD_50211 | JGI IMG/M metagenome (IMG submission 50211)
TGCCTGAGTCCATCGAAATAGAGCCGCCATTCAGGCGACACGGCCAGGGGATCCTGTTGGTACAGTTGCCAAATTTCTTCAATGTAGTCGATACTCTCGATAGGTGGAGGCTCAAGCTGCATTGTCGCTCCTTTTTCTCGATTTTTCTTCATTTCACTGCACCCTCCCTGACTTTTCAGGGGCTATTTTCGATTTCCCTGACGGATCCCATGTGCTGGTGAGCGGTTGCAGTATCTTAACAAAAGATTGTCCGGATGAGCAAGGAAATGCTGCATTGAAGTGATAGAATATCAGGACGGTCAGGTATTAAAAGTGATTCGTGGCGGGCTGTTTCCCGCGCAACTCTTGGTGGGGAAGCATTTTACCGATTGCTCAGAGAACAACCCGCCGATGCAGCGGGCTGTTCTCGTTTTATAAAAGAAAGAGCAGGAAGAAGCTGCTCCCCCGCATCAATAGAATGGATTGGCAAAGTAATTTTTCCCGTCAAAGCTGGTAAAAAATACCTGAGGTGGCTTTGGCAGTCCGGCAATCTTCCACGCTTTCATCGGATCGACAAATTCCTCCGTTATACAATTGGAGGATGCACCGATCTTTTTACAAACGTATCTGAGTATGGGAAAGGAATGATTTTTTTGAAAGTATTCCCTCAGAAAGTTGAGGATCGACAGCTTTGATTTGCTCAAAGGCTCAAGACCTTCTCGTTCGGCGAGTGCGGCTGCAATCTCTTCGTTCCATTCATCAGGCCGGGTAAGAAAACCATCCGGATCTACTTCTATTCTGCTGTTACCTATCTGGAGTTGGGACATATCCTGCCTCCTTNAAAAATGGGTGCTTGGATCAGGCNTTATCTGATCGCACTCGGGTTGCAGAGGTTTTCGGCTTCTGCCGAAACACTGCCGCATGCATCGCATGAATATTTCATGGCATCGAGTTTATCTTCGCAGACCTGGACTGGGGGAGCACCGCAAAACTTGCTGTCGATCTCCTCGCTCGTCGGGTTGCAGAGGCTGCTGTATTCTTCTGCGGCTGCGCCACAGTTTTGACATGTATAAGACATCGTAATTCTCCTTTTATCGGGGTTAACAAACCGTCCGTTTCACAACCTGCGCATCCGGGATGGATNCCGCCGAAGGAAAACGGGTTAACCTGCTTTGAAACTAAGCGGTGTATATGAGGTTGTCAATGTGGGGGCCTGAACCGGATGCCTGCCGGGTGGACTGAAGATACAGGATAGGAGTACGGCGTTGAAGAGCTGAAAAAACTTGCGAAATATGAAGGCAGAGGGTAGTTATGATCCGATAACGAAACCAGTGATGGCCGATCATAAATGACTATAGTAATCAAGAGTAACAGGGCTAAAAGAGGTGACCGCCCGGCCTGGCCGAAGATACTGCAAAACGGGCGGCTCTATCTATCCATTTATCGCCAATGCCTAAAAAGAAAACACAATCTCCCCATCATGAAGAAAAAAAGACTTCCTCCGTAACCCCTATTTTCCCGGTTGTCGGCATAGGAGCTTCGGCTGGAGGACTGCAGGCTTTTGAAGAATTTTTCACCGCAATGCCGGAAGATTGCGGTATTGCCTTTGTCGTGGTCGCCCATCTCGATCCTTCCCATACCAGCATGCTGCCTGAGCTTATCCAGAAAAAGACCGGGATGAAAGTCTCCCAGGTTACCGAAAACATGAAGATAGTCCCGAATCGGGTGTACATCATNCCGCCGAACAAGAATCTGGCTCTTTTCAACGGCACCTTGCAGCTTCTTGAAGTTATACAGCCCCGCGGCGCCAACCGGCCGATCGACTCCTTTTTTCGTTCGCTCGCCAAGGATCAGGGCAAAAAGGCCATNGGCATCATCCTTTCCGGTACCGGGACGGACGGCACCATGGGGATACGAGCCATAAAGGGCGAAGCCGGCATGGTGATGGTGCAGGATCCTAAAATGGCAAAATACGACGGAATGCCGCGAAGCGCCATGGCTTCCGGAATGGTCGACTATGTCCTGCCGGCGGGCAGGCTGCCGGAACAACTCAGCAGATATGTCCGGCGGCGGCTCCAGAAGGAAGATGGATTGACTCGAACCGGTGATGAGAAAATGGCCGGCGCTCTGCAGAAGATCTATGCTCTTCTTCGTGCCGCCACCGACCATGATTTTTCTCAATACAAAAAGAATACAATCTGTCGCCGCATCGAACGAAGGATGAGCATTCAGCAGATCGACAATATCGACGATTATGTCCGCTATCTGCAGGAATCAGAGATGGAGATCAATGTCCTGTTCAAGGAGTTGTTGATCGGCGTTACCGGTTTCTTCCGGGACGTTGTCCCTTTTGAATTGCTGAAAGAAAAGTATCTGCCGGACTTGCTGAAGGATAAACCGGACGATTACCAGGTCAGGGTCTGGGTGGTCGGCTGCAGCAGCGGCGAAGAGGCATACAGCATTGCCATCGTTCTTCGGGAATGCATGGAGGCAATGGGCCGCCGCTTCACGGTGCAGATCTTCGGTACCGATCTCGATGGGGATGCAATCGACACTGCCAGGGCGGGAAGGTATCCTGAATCAATTGCCGCCGATCTCACCCCGGAGCGATTGGCGAAGTTTTTCGTGCGCGACGGCTCGCACTACCGGGTCGCCAAGGACGTCAGGGAAATGGCGGTGTTCGCCCCGCAAAACGTTATTAAACACCCTCCGTTTACCAAGCTTGACCTGCTCTGCTGCCGCAACCTGCTTATCTATTTCGGGCCCAAGCTCCAGCAGAGATTGCTGCCGGTATTCCACTACAGTCTGAAACCGGACGGTCTCCTCCTGCTCGGGTCTTCGGAAACCATCGGTCACACCATGGACCTGTTCACTGTGCTCGACAGAAAATGGAAGATATACAAACGGTTGCCGACGGCAGGAGCTGCTCACCCGGTATTGCATCTGCCGGGTTTTGAAGCGGTCGCCGAGATATCGGATGAAGGGGCTGCCCTATCTCCCGAGCAGGCCAGGGAGGCCGGCATGTTAAAACTCCTGAAAACAATCCTCGCCTTCAGCGATATGCCTCCCTGTGTGATTATCGACGATGCGGCAAACATCATCTATGTCCACGGCCGGACCGGACGCTATCTCGAACCAGCCGAGGGCGAAGCCACCACCAATATTTTGCGGATGGCCAGACCGGAATTACGCATGGCACTGATCAGTGCTTTCCGTAAAATGGCGACCAAGCGGCGTGAAGTCATCATCAGACAACGGCTCGAAGAGAGCGGCGGTTATTTTGAGATGGATCTTGTCGCTCGGCCGTTGCCCGATCTTCAGACCGGTCACCGCGGCTTGATCATGGTTATATTCGATGAAATTGCGGTGACCAGGGAAAAAGCCCCGGATCTTTCATCACAGGAACAGCCTGACAAGAGCGATGAAGTGCGAAGGCTTGAGGACGATCTCCGCTACACCAGGGAAAACCTGCACATTACCATTGAAGAACTGGAAACCTCCAACGAAGAACTGAAGTCGGCCAACGAAGAGCTCCAGTCCACCAACGAGGAACTGCAAAGCACCAATGAAGAACTGGAAGCTTCNAAAGAAGAACAGCAGTCTCTCAATGAGGAGACCATCACGGTCAATGTGGAACTGCAGAGCAGGATAGACGAACTGGTCGTCGCCAGCGACGACATCAAAAATCTGCTCGACGCCACTGAAATTGCAACTATATTTCTTGATACCGACCTGCAGGTCAGGCGCTTCACCCCGAAGGCAACCGAACTTTTTTATCTGACCTCAGCCGATATCGGCCGGCCCATAGCCCATTTTGCCACCAATCTGAAAGATGTGACCCTGGTCGAAACCGCCGGAAAAGTTCTGAACGACCTGGGGCAGCATGAGTCGGAAGTGGAAGATGAAAAGGGCAAACGATATCGCATGCGGATGCGGCCATACCGTACCCTGAGCAATGTGATAGACGGCGTGGTGGTCACCTTCGAGGACATTACCAAATATAAAGAACTGGTCGATTACGTGANNGAAAGCGAGACCCTGTGGCGCGGCCTGGTCGAGAATGCCCCGATGGGTATTTTCATCACGACCGCCGGGCGATTTGCCTATTTGAATCCAGGCGCGCTGAAGCTTTTTGCTGCCGGCTCGCAGGAAGAAATGCTGGGGATGCCGATTGTCGAACGGGTTCATCCGGATTCTTCCGACTTGCTGAACAAACAGCTCGACGCGCTCATGGCAGACAGGGAGCCGGTGGCGGCAGTTGAAGAAAAGTGGCTGCGGGTGGACGGCGCCGTGATCGAGCTGGTCCTCTCGGCTACCCCCATTTCCTACAGGAAGCAGAATGGGGCTTTAGTGTTTGTCCGGAAAAAACTGTAAGTTACCCGGACAGGGAGATAGCGCATGGAACAAGAAAAACGAAACAAAAATATCACCGAACTGCGTAAAAGTGCCCAGGTTTTTCTTNAAAAGAAAGACCCGGGTGATCTGACCGAGGAGGATGTCCGGCAGCTGGTTCATGAACTCGATACCTACCGGATCGAACTGGAGCTGCAGAATGAAGATCTTCGTAACTCTCAGGAACAGCTTGAAAAATCCTACCGACGTTATGCCGATCTCTATGAATTCGCGCCGATTGCATATATCACTGTAAGCGAGAAAGGGATGATCCTGGAAGCCAATCTGACCGCTGCCGATATGCTGGGCGTGGAACGGGGACAGCTTGTCAACCGGCTTTTTTCCGACTTCATCTTTGCCGACGACCAGGACGTGTTCTATCACCAGCGGAAAAAGCTGCTGCAAACCCGGCGGAAACAATCCTATGAACTTCGGCTGCAGCGAAACGGCGGCCAGGTCTTCCATGCCTTTATCGAAACCGTTGTCGGTTCGGAGGAGCCGGATCAGCAGGGACAGTTTCGCCTGATGGTCAACGATATCTCCCTCCGCAAACAGGCGGAGCTCGAGAGACTGCGTCTTCTGAAAGATCGCTATCGGGCTATTGTCATGGATCAGAGCGATCTGATCTGCCGGTTCGACTCCCATGGCAGGATCACCTTTGTCAACGATGCGTATTGCCGGTATTTCGGGGTCAGTCATCATGAAATACTCGGCAGCAATTTTCTGCCGAATATTCATCAGGACGNCCTGCCGCTGGTGAGGGATCACTTCAAGAGTCTGACTCCGCTCGAGCCGGTTAAAACCATTGAACATCGGGTGCATATGCCGGACGGGCGGGTGTCCTGGCACCAGTGGAGCGGCCGGGCCCTTTTCGACCGGGAAGGGAATATCATCGAATGCCAGGCGGTCGGCAGAGATATTACCGAACTCAAGGAAGCAGAGGAAAAATTACATTTCGAACTGAGGTTGCGGCAGCTTTTCATGGACGCGCTGCCCTGTGCCGCCATTCTGGTGAAACACCATACGCATGAGATAGTTTCCGCCAATAAGATGGCACTTGCGGCAGGAGCGGTAACGGGAACGCGCTGCTTTGAATCCTGGGCGAAAAGAGATGATCCTTGTCACTGGTGCCTTGCCCCGAAACTCTGGGAGAGCGGCGAACCACAAAACACTCAATTCTGGAACTTCGGCAAATTTTGGGATGCCTACTGGGTGCCGGTCGATGGCGAGCTCTACCTGCAGTACGCCTTTGATATTACCGAGCAGCAAAAAAACAAGGAAGCCCTGAAAAGGGCCAAGGAAGAGTGTGAACAACAAGTGATAGAACGGACGCTTGAACTGCAGAAGTCGCACGAACAGCTGCTGCATTCGGAAAAACTCGCCGCGGTCGGCAATCTTTCCGCCTCGATCGCCCATGAGTTCAACAACCCTCTCCAGAGCGTCATGACCATTATCAAAGGGATCGGCCAGTATGCCACCCTGGATCGGAAGGAAGCTGAACTTGTCGCGCTGGCTCTCCAGGAATGCAAAAGAATGGGGAGTCTCATTGCCAATCTCCAGGACTTTCATCGCCCCACTACCGGCAAAGTCGAGCCGGTCGACCTTCATGCCGTGATTGACGCGCTTCTCCTGATGAGCAAGAAAGATTTTCATAACCGCAAAATATCTGTTGAAAAAAAGTATGCCGACAATTTCCCTGTCATTATGGCGGTTACCGATCAGCTGAAACAGGTTTTTCTCAATCTCTTCAACAATGCCGCGGACGCCTGTGAAGGCGGCGGGGCGATCACCATTTCAACCGANAAAATCGGCAGGAAATATGTTGCCGTCCACGTAGGGGACAGCGGTGCAGGCATAGATCCTGTCAACCTTGGCCACATATTCGAGCCGTTCTTTACTACCAAACCGGCCTTGAAAGGGACAGGTCTCGGTTTATCCGTCAGTTATGGCATCATTAAAAAACACGGCGGCCATATCGAGGTGAAAAGCGAACGAGGCAAGGGTGCTCAGTTTTCCGTATTCCTTCCCATCGAGGCAATACATGACCAACACTAAATCGATACTTCTGGTCGATGACGAGGAAATCATTCTGGATTCGATCAGCTGGGTCCTGAAAAAAAACAACTTCGAAGTGACAACTGCGCAGAACGGTCAGCAGGCCATAGAAATCCTTCGGATCAGGCGCTTCGATCTGGTCGTTACCGATCTNCTTATGGCCGGGTTGGATGGGGTCGCGGTATTGAAAGCGGCAAAGAGCATCCATCCCGATATCGGCGTCATCATCCTGACCGGATATGGCGACGTGGGCTCCGCCGTCCGCACTCTGCAGCTGGGAGCGGACGATTACCTGCAGAAGCCGTGCGATGTCGACGAGCTGATGAATAAGGCCAGACGCAGTTTCGAGAAGCAGGATCTGGTTGCCAGACTGCNNGATCAAAACGAGCAGCTCAAAAGAGAAATAACGGCGCGCAAGTCGGTCGAGCTGAAGCTTGAGGAATCGCGAATCAATCTGGAGCAACAGGTGGCGGAGAGGACAGCGGCGCTGACCCATACCGTGGACGAACTGAAAACCGCCCTGGAGACCTTNCTGATACGGGAAAAAGAATTGCAGGAAAAGAACCGGGAGCTTCAGGATCTCAATACCACCCTGAGCATCATGCTCAAGAGAAGAGACCAGGAGCGCAGCGATATCAGAAAGGAAATTGCAACCGAAACGGTAGAGACGGTCTTTCCACTCCTGAAAAAAGCCCAGACCCAGGTGACCGGTTCGGCTCGGGACTATATGGAGACCGCACAGGCGAACCTGCTGGATGTTTTTGCCAAACATCAACATGATATCATACTGATAAACGCAAAACTTGCCCCTCGGGAACTGCAGATTGTCCACTATATCAGGCAGGATAAAAGCTCGAAGGAGATCGCCGATCTTCTGGGGCTCTCGGTCAGGACGGTAGAATCCTACCGAGAAAATATCAGGAAAAAACTCCGGATAAAAAACAAGAAAAAAAATCTAAAGAAATTCCTTACTTCGCTCCTTTAATACGGTGTTTTATCACTGTATTCCTTCCGCAATTGCCGTATTGCCTTTCCCGCAGTTTTTAACCACATTCAAGGTCAGGATTTGCGCGCGCCCGGATATTTCCGGATGTCTCTTTGAAAAAAGCGACATTCCGCCTCTGTTCGAGGTGCTTTGAGATGTTTATCTACAGGCTCGATCTGCGTGAAAAGGAGCAAAAAAAGCAATTATAAAGGAGGGGGATTCCAATGCTCGATTCTATTGAAAAACCCGCCAAGCCCACCTTAAACGATAAACCTCTGAACAGTGAAAACGGTCTGCAAGGCTTGGTGGCCTATTATCAGAACCTGTTCGATAGAGAAGAAAATTTCAATTATTACAGCCCTGACGATTTCCAGAATGCCAAACGGAAGTTTGTCAAATATCTGCTCAATAATCGAGCAATGCTTTGAACAATCCTGTTTTAATCGGCGGCGATGCTGAAATGAATCGNTGAACTCAGGGGGCAGTTGCATGAAGATGATCGACGTGCANAAAAAAGCAAAGAAACTGGGTATGAAGACCCATAAAATACATAAAGCGGATCTCATCAGAAAAATTCAGGCTGAGGAAGGTAATTTTCCATGTTTCCAGATGGAGAGTAAGTCATCCTGCGGGCAAGAAGACTGTTGTTGGCGAAAGGACTGCTTGTCCTGACACCAGACGGGGAAGAGACTGATGGAGCGATCACGTAATTGGCAGCATTAACCTTCCATGGCAAGTGAGGTACATTAATGAGAGATAAGACCGTCCTCCTGGTTGACGATGAGAAACCGATCCTGGATTCCCTCAGCAACTACCTTGAGAAAAACGATTTCAATGTAACAACGGCAATAAGCGGAGAAGCCGCTTTGGCTGCATTCCGGGCGACACCTTTCGACATGGTGATAACAGATTTGATTATGGGCGGCATCAATGGGATAGAGGTCTTGAAAGAGATTAAAAAGATCAACTTCGAGACCTGTGTACTCATTCTTACCGGGCAAGGCGATATGTCGCTCGCGATCGAAGCACTCCGTGCCGGTGCCGATGATTTCCTTCTGAAGCCATGCGATGCAGATGAATTGGTCTTGAAGATGGAACGGTTTTTCGAAAGACAGGATGCCTTCAGGAAAATAAAAATCTACGAGAAATTTTTGCCGATCTGCATGTATTGCAAAAAAATCAGAGATGACAGCGGTACCGAACCGGGGGCGGGCAAATGGCTGCGACTGGAAGAATTTCTTCGCCGGAAAAGCGGTACCGACCTTACCCATGGCTGTTGTCCGGAATGCTTTGATGAGCGCATAGGCGACTGGCTGAAATAAGATGTGCCTCTCTTCTGCAATTTTCGCGGACGCCGGGCCGGTTAGGCTGAGTCTGGGTCGCGCAGTCCAAACTCATCAATGTAGATCAAAACTCATGATTCGGGAAAATATTCAACTTCATAAGCAGACTTTAACCAGACGTATTTCAACCAGGATCAGGGCGAATGGAATAGTCGCTGTGATGGGCTGTGAAAAACCGGTAGTTGCCAGGATTAACGATATCGGGACCGGCGGAGTGTCTTTTTTGCATGTCCATGATCGGGAGATAGCCGACAGTGAAATCAAGATGGATATCCTCATCTTCGATGTGCAGAGCGATGACGAATTGTTGATCAGTCATCTTGAAGGGCAGGTGAAATCGAAAGAGCTGGTTTCCGACCCTGACAGCAAAGCGCCCGTCTGGCGATTCAGCGTGGAATTTCGAGATCTTGACGCCAGGCATCGTCAGACCTTGAGCACGTGTCTTCGTCAGGGGCTGAACGGAGGCTTAAATTCGCGGTACTCCCTGGCGAAAAAAGTCGCATGAGCATCGACGGGAATATGCTGAGTGAGTCGGTTGGAGATGCCGGGNATGTATCGGGATCGAAATCGCTATCGGGATCGGGATCGAACCTTTTATTTCGATCTCGATAGTGATCCCGATTTAGATTTGGATGATTCAGTGTTAAGCTGCAACGGTATAAGTTTTCGGATTGAACGACTGATGTGAGATTAATCGGGAAAAAAAAATGTGTTGGGGGGAGAAAAGGCTGCTTGTGCAGGGCCCGGTTATCTGCGTTCGGGGGGACGCAGATACGTCCGGTCGGCGGGCGTTACAGGATAACGCCCGCCGGTCTGGATGACCGTCGAAACGCTTTCACAAACTACAGGAGTTGCGGGAAAGAGTTTCTTCTGCCGGAGATATTCCAGGATGAACACTTACACTTCGTATCAATTCGGACCACAGGATCTTGGCGGAGGGCGGACGGTTTTCCGGCTTTGGGCACCTTCGGCAACGAGAGTCGATCTCTTTGTAGAAACGGCCGATAAGACCGGACAGCACACCATGCAGCAGGCAATGAACGGCTGGTTCTCCACCATGGTGGAGGTTGCAGCCCCCTGCCTCTACTGGTTCCGGATAGACGAAAACCAGACAGTGCCCGATCCAGCCTCACGTTTCCAGCCCCACGATGTCCATGGCCCCAGCCTCCTTGTGCCACCTTCCGGCAACAGCGGGAAGAGGCGGGATATAATTTGGCGGGGCCGCCCATGGCAGGAGACCGTCATCTATGAAATGCATGTCGGTGCTTTCACTCCCCAGGGGACCCTTGCCGCCGCCGCGGAAAAACTCGATTACCTGAAGGATCTCGGCATCACCGCGATCGAACTGATGCCTCTCGCCGATTTCCCCGGAAACCGCAACTGGGGGTATGACGGCGCCTTGCTTTTTGCTCCGGACAGCAGCTACGGCACGGCCGGCGACCTGCATCGCTTTATCGCCCTGGCCCATGCCCGCGAGCTTATGGTCTTTCTCGACGTGGTGTATAATCATTTCGGGCCGGAAGGAAACTATCTCCACGTCTATGCCGAACCCTTCTTCACCGACCGCCACAAGACGCCCTGGGGCAGTGCCATTGATTTCGAAGGACCGCAGGCGCAAGCGGTGCGGCGTTTTTTTATCGAGAATACGCTGTACTGGCTGGAAGAATATGGTTTCGACGGCCTGCGGTTCGATGCCGTTCATGCCATTTTCGACGATTCGAAGCCGCACATCCTGGAAGAGCTGGCCCGGACGGTTCAGGAGGGGCCGGGCCGCGACCGCCATATTCATCTGATGCTGGAAAACGACAACAACACCGCGGGGTATCTGCGATGGCAGACAGCCACGGGGGAAAAAAAGAACTGCTACGCGGCCCAGTGGAACGACGACATCCATCATGCCTATCATTTTCTTCTGACCGGCGAAAGTGAAGGGTATTATCAGGATTACCGAGATGCGGCCATCGATCACCTGGGGCGCTGCCTGTGCGAAGGCTTTGCCTGGCAAGGGGAAAGATCTCCTTACCGGGGCAGGCGGCCGAGGGGTGAATCCAGTGCCGATCTGATGCCGACCCGCTTCATCGCTTTTCTGCAAAACCATGATCAGACCGGCAATCGGGCGCTGGGCGAGCGGCTTGCACGTCTCNCCCGACCCGAATCGCTGCGGGCGGCGACAGCCGCCCTGTTGCTCGGACCTGCCATTCCCCTGTTGTTCATGGGACAGGAATGGGCAACGTCCCGGCCATTTTTCTTTTTCTGCGATTTTCAGCCCGAACTGGCCGCCCTGGTGACAGCCGGCAGGCGCGAGGAATTTGCCGATTTCGCGCAATTCCACGACCCCCGGCAACGGCAGCGCATTCCCGATCCAAACCGGGAGGAAACATTTCAAAGGTCGATCCTCGATTGGCGGGAGGTTGAGGAGAATGAATATCGGCAGTGGCTTCTTTTTCNCCGGCAACTCCTCCAGGTCCGCCGGGAGCGTGTCGTGCCGCTGCTGGATAAGATCGTCGCCGGGAAGGCGTCTTACCGCAGACTGGGGAGTCACAGCCTGCGGGCAACATGGCCCCTGCAGGACGGCAGGACCTTTGTGCTGCTGTTGAACCTGGGAGAGCGCCCTGTTTCGGAGGTTCGGTTTCCCGAAGGCGAAATTATCTGGACTACAGGTGAAGAAGAAAAACCCAAGGATATTCTTGCACCCTTTTTCTGCGGCTGGTATCTATCTCCGGCCGGACCATAAGCCTATCTGCAAAAATAAGCTGAAAGGAGCCAAATGGAAAAACCGAACGGACTCGATTTGTTGGCCCTGGAAGCGGGAATCCAGCCGGGATATCACGACCACCGGGGGATATTTCAGCAGGTTTCCGACGATACCAAAACAGCCCTGCTGCAGGACATGGGGCTCTTGATAGAGGGCGACGACCCTGAAGCCGTCCTGATCGGCCTCAGACGAAGGAGCCGGCAAAACCTTCTCCCGCCGGTGCTGGTCCGGCCGGCAGAGGACCTCGTTCATGCCATTCCGCTGGTGCTCGCGCGGGAGGAAATCGGCCGCGAACTCCACTACTACCTCTCCGTCGACCAGGGCGGAAGCTTTTCGGGACAAATCGCCGCAGAGGATCTGCAGCCCGTCGACCGGCAGGAATCCGGCGATCCGCTGCCGCAGCGATTTCTCTTTGACCTGCGGCAGAAACTGCCGCCCGGCTATCACCGCCTGTCCCTGCANACATCGCAACGGGAGGCGACTCTTCGCCTCATTATCGCCCCTTTATCCTGTTATCTGCCGGAACGGCTGCAGCAAAAACAGCGGCTCTGGGGACCGCTTCTGCACCTTTCCTCGCTCAGGTCCGCATCAAACTGGGGGGTCGGCGATTTCAGCGATCTCGAGCGCTTCATCGATCTGGCCGCGGAGATCGGTGCCGATGCGGTAGGCCTTTCGCCCCTGCNCCTCCGTTGCAGGGCAGGGGCCGATGGACCAATCTCCTCCCGCCCTTCGACCAGGTACTTCGTCGACCCGCTGTTTCTCGACCTCACCAGGATTTCCGACTACAGTGCCGATCGTTTTCNCCAGCCGCAACTCTCCTCCCTCATCACGGCCTGCCGTGAAACCGAGGAGGTCGATTATGAAATGACGGCAAAGGTAAAACACCAGGGATTGCGGATTCTCTTTNGCGATTTCCGCAAGTACCATGTGGAGACAGGCTCCGACCGGGCAAGAGCGTTTCGGATGTTTAAAGCGGCGGGGGGGAACCGGCTGAACGATCATGCCGTTTTTTTTGCCCTCCATGAATATTTCACCCAGCGGGAACCTCACCGGCGTGGCTGGCGCAAGTGGCCCAGCGAGTATCACAATCCCTCTTCCGAGGAAGTCCGCAGGTTTGCCCAGCGGGAGCAGGACCTGGTCGATTACTATTGCTATATCCTCTGGCAGTCCGAACTCCAGTCGGNGGCCTGCGGTGAGCGCTCCCTGGCCCGGCATCTCGGCATCGGACTCTGCCCGGAAATTGCGGCCGGCGCCGATCCGGACGGGGCCGAGACCTGGGTCCAGCACTCCCTCTACAGCAGGACCACGACCCTTGGCATGCNTCCCGACGAAGACCACCCGGAAGGCCTCGACTTGCGGCTGGCGCCGGCTATACCGCTCAGGCTGGTGGAATCTTCCTATGAGCCGTTTGCCGCCCTTTTGCGCAGCAGTATGCGCTTTGCCGGAGCGGTTCAGCTGGATCTCGCCATGCAGATGGAGCATCTTTTCTGGATCCCGTCTGGCGGAAATGTCCGGGATGGCGCCTACGTACGGTATCCCCGGCAGGATATGCTCGGAATTGTAGCTCTCGAAAGCCACCTCAATAAATGTATGGTTATTGCCCGCGAGCGGAATCCGGTGATGGAATTCGAAGAGGTGCTGCGGNAGAAAAATATTTTTCCCTGCGCTTTTCTTTTTGCCGAAAAGGGAAAAAGAGTCGAGATGCTCTCTGCGACAGACAGACCGGAGCAGACGGTGGGCATGGCTTCTTCCCCCGGGTTGCCGGCTCTGGCCGGTTACTGGGAAGGTCTCGATCTGGAGAAGCAGCGTGCTGCATCCGCTGCNGACGAGGGTTTCGAGGAGGCGTCGGCCTATCGGCAGAACGAAAGGAAACTGGTCCTGTCGGCTCTCGAGGAAGAAGAATTGCTGCCTCCGGGGACGGTAATCGAAGAAAACGACGTGCCGGAAATGACCGATGCTCTGAACCGGGCCATCCATCGTTATCTGGGCCGGGCCCCGGCCCTGCTGGTCATGGTGCGCCTCGAGGATATTTTCCAGCTCCGCGAAGAGCCGCCGCGATTTTCTCCTGCTCTTGAGGATATGAAGGCGTCAACCGTGCTTTCCGATTTCGCCGCTTCAGTCGGCAGAGAACGCACCGGCCGGGCTGTTTCCCATGAGCGCCACGGCCGGCAACCTCTGCGGGCAATAATCCCGCGCGCAACGTACCGGCTGCAACTGAACCGCGATTTCACCTTCGCCCAGGCCGCAGCCACAGTCGACTATCTTGCCGAACTCGGCATCAGCCACTGCTATACTTCCCCCTGTTTTGCCGCAAGACCCGGCAGCACCCACGGTTACGACGTGGTGGATCCGAACGGTTTCAATGCGGAAATGGGCGGCCCGGAAGAATACCGCAAGCTGAACCGGAAAATCAGGGAAAACGGCATGGGGCAGGTCATGGATATCGTCCCCAATCACATGGGCGTCATGGGCAGTGACAACATGTGGTGGCTGGACGTTCTGGAAAACGGCAGGGCCTCATCGTATGCCCAGTATTTCGATATCGACTGGCAGCCGGTGAAAGATGAACTGCGCAACAAACTGCTGGTGCCGATACTGGGCGAGCCGTACGGCGAGGCGCTGGAACAGGGCAACCTGATACTTGCGGCGGACATCGCAGGCGGCTCCTTCCACATCGGCTATTATCACCACCGTTTCCCCCTCGATCCCCGAACCTATCCACTTATTCTCAACCGCCGCCTCGACATGCTGGAGATTCGGCTGGGCCAGGACAATCCTTTTCTCATTGAACTGCTGAGCCTCATTACCGCCTTCGGCCAGTTGTCGCCTCCGACCGAGACCGATCCGAAAAAACTCCTCATCCGCCGCCGGGATAAGGAGGTGCTCAAGGGACGGCTGGCGATCCTCGCGGAGAAATGTCCCGACATCCACGATCACCTGCAGGAAACAGCGGCGGAATACAATAACCGGACGGCGAATGCGGCAAATCTGCGAGCCTTTCACGCCCTGCTCGAAGAACAATGCTTCCGGCTTGCCTACTGGCGGGNCGCCGCCGATGAAATCAACTATCGCAGGTTCTTCGATATCAACGATCTGGCTTCGCTCTGTGTTGAGAAAAGGGAAGTTTTCGACGCAACCCACACGTTGATCTTCGAGCTGGTCCGGCAGGGGATGGTGGATGGGCTGCGGGTCGATCATCCGGACGGTCTTTTCGGGCCGGCGGAATATTACCGGCGGCTGTTCGATGAATTACAGCCGGCAAACGCCGGATCGGCAGAGGCACCTGTGTATCTGGTGGTGGAAAAGATCCTCGCCCATCACGAACACTTACCGCCGGAATGGCCGGTTCACGGCACCACCGGTTATGATTTTGTCAACCTCGTGAACAACCTCTTTATCGACAATAGTTCGGAAAAGCGGATGACCAGGATCTACCGCCGTTTTACCCTGATGACCGATGATTTCGATACGGTTTTGTACAACAGCAAAAAAAAGATCATGCGCCTGGTGTTGGCAAGCGAGTTGAACGTACTCGCCAACCGTCTCGACAGGCTCTCGGAACGCAACTGGCAGACCAGGGATTTCACTCACAATAATCTGCGTGAGGCGCTGGCCGAGGTGGCGGCCTGCTTTCCGGTGTATCGCACCTATGTCACCGACAAGGAAGCCACCTCCCAGGACCGTAATTATATCGACTGGGCCATCGCCGAGGCCAAGAAAAACAATGTCGTTTCCGACCGGACAATCTTCGACTTTCTTCGCACCGTCTTACTCCCTGCGGCCGAAACCGGCACCGACCATGAATTTCGCCGGGAAGCTGCGGATTTCGCCATGCGGTTCCAGCAGTTTACCGCCCCGGTCATGGCCAAAGGCATGGAGGATACCTCCTTTTACATCTACAACCGCCTGGTATCGCAGAACGAAGTGGGAGGCGATCCGCGTCGTTACGGGATCAGCGTCGCCGCCTTTCATCGCCTGTGTCGCGAACGGGCGGAACGATGGCCTCATACCATGCTGGCCACGTCGACCCACGACAGCAAACGCAGTGAAGACGCGCGGTGCCGCATCAATGTCCTGTCGGAGGTAGCCGACGAGTGGCAGAAACGGCTGCTCGTCTGGGGTCGCATGAACCGTCGCCACGCGCGGGTCGTCGACGATGTCCGGGCACCGAGCGCCAATGACGAGTATCTGCTCTACCAGACCCTGCTGGCTGTCTGGCCGGTTCGGGATAATGGCAACCAGGTGCCGGAATCGCTGCGCGCACGAGTCCGGGCCTATATGGAGAAGGCCTGCCGGGAGGCCAAGACCCACAGCTCCTGGGCGGAACCCAATCTGCCCTATGAAGAAGCGGTATCCGCCTTTATCGATGTTCTTCTGGCAGACGGCGACAATCCGTTTCTTCAGGACTTTCTGCCGTTTCAGCGGATGATCGCCCGCCTCGGCATGTATAACGGCCTTTGCCAGTGTCTGCTGAAACTGAGCGCGCCCGGCATCCCGGATATCTATCANGGTTGCGAACTCTGGAATTTTTGTCTGGTCGACCCGGACAACCGGCAACCGGTCGATTATTCCCTCGGTCGAGCCATGCTCGCCGGCCTGAAAGAGCAGATGGCTAGAATAGCCGAAGCGGGGACTACATCCCGGGGACTGGCAGCCGAACTCCTGGCAACAATGGAAGACAGTCGNATCAAGCTCTTCGTCATCTGGCGACTGCTGTCCTTTCGCCGGGACAACGAAGATATCTTCCGGCAGAGTACTTACATTCCTTTGACGGCCATAGGCCTGCAAGCCGAACATGTCTGCGGGTTTGCCCGCCGTCTCGGTAAAAAAATGGTGGTCTCGGTCTGTGCGAGGTTTTTTGCCTCGCTGACCCGCCGGGGCGAAGAGATTCCCTGCGGTCCGGTCTGGACGGATACATTTCTCGAGGCGCCTGTCGATTGTCCGGGCCGCTGGTACGACATCCTGACGGGTCAGTGC